>OODL01000904.1_pt1 | contig 30672 bp, 28 predicted proteins | sample 1671181 | NCBI WGS metagenome assembly OODL01 (sample SAMN06348130, study PRJEB24527) | human gut metagenome | biome: human gut; feature: ankylosing spondylitis patient; material: feces | host: Homo sapiens | place: China | collected 2015-10 | reverse complement strand
ATATGACCTATCCTCTCATTCTGGCTAAAATCCCCGTGAAGAATCCTTGGGAGATTTTTGCCTATCTGCCCTTTGGTGGCTGGAATGAATGTCCTAACACGCCAGAGTTAATGGCAGTTGCGAAATACTGGTTTGAACAGCATGGGGCGGTGCCCGCTGCCATGAGCCACGACGAGTTGGAGTTCCTGCTCCCGGCTCCCGTTCCCGAGGAGAAGGCTATGGATGCAGCAGTGGAACTGTATGGCTTCTGTCCCGATGTGATTGACCAGGGGCCGGAGGACGCCACCGTGGGCGCTCTGGCCGATGTGCTGCGGCAGTCCACTGTTTGGTACTTCTGGTGGGATTGAAAGGAGGATTTTTGTGGGATACGATGTGAGTTTTCACCCGATTTCACCAGAGGAAATGCGGGAATGGTATTTTACTCCCTTAACCTGGATACAGCAGGGACAGGAGGAAAAAGTGCTGGCCCTTGCCGCGCAGCATGGAATGGAGGATTTCTATACCGAAAAATATCTGAATACCTTGCGCGTTGGGGCTGAAACGGAATCTAACGAGCTGTTTGACAAAAGCCACGGCTTCTATATTGCAGTAATCCAAGGTTTTTTCCGAGATTATTATTACACCAGAGGTAGTGCCTTTTCGTTCCTGGTGGAACAAAAGCCAGAATATGCGCGGTACTTCACCTCATGGGAACAAATCACTCCTGTTTCCTTTCCAAACCCCATGCAGAACCGAATCATCGAAAACTATTGCTCCGGTGTATATCTGTCTCCAGATCAAGTTATACAACTTCTCAAAGACATGGAGCAGGACCCAAAAGTCCTTGAAGATCTGGAGGGGCTTTGGAGCAATGGACAGATTGCTGTGCTGAAAAAGCACTTTCTGCTGCTGCAAAGTCAGGAGTCGGTCTGTTGGAGGCCACTGAAGTGGTAGAGCCCAACCCCATCAGCCCGAATGAGAGCACAAGCTACTCTAACCTGTACCACTGTGATCGGGACGGGGTATATCTCTACATAGATGCCGTCAGTGGTCAATTAGCGGATGCGATTGGGAAAAACGAAGGATAGATTCTCTCTATGAAAATGTGTGGGCATCTGTGGGAAGAACCAAAATAGGCAGCTACCCACAATATTGATTATCGCAGAAAAGCTCACCGTTTCGGTGAGCTTTTCTGCAATATTTCATAATTTTTTTATTGCTACCACTGGTTGCCGAATTGACATAGGTGGGGTGGTAGAGTGGCTACCACAGAAAAAATAGAATGAAAGTGAGGAGGTTCACTATGAAGTTACCCGAAAAGATTCAAAGGGAACGAAAAAAGATGGGACTGTCCCAGGAGAAACTCGCAGAAAAAATAGGAGTATCAAGGCAGGCCATCACAAAATGGGAGAACGGCTTGGCATCCCCTGAACTGGAAAAAATCGTCTCATTAAGTGAATGTTTTAAGGTATCTACTGACTATTTGTTAAAGGACAATATTACCGAGCCGACCCCACCACAAGAATCTGCATTGAAAGGAAACAAGCGAATGTCATGGAGAACGTGGCTTGGAGGAAGTTTGTTTGGAATATCGGCGCTGATTATATTTGTATTATGGCGACTTTCTGTTCGTTTTCCTATTTCGGGAATGACCGGAAACGGTGTCCATTTAACCGGATTTAGTGGCTTTCTTGGCTTTCATGGAATTTTACATGAAAGCTATGTAATAGTTGCGATTGGAATAATCGGTTTGATACTTCTGATTACTGACTTTATCCGCATAAAAAAGAATAATCGCTGATGACCGGACAATGCAGAGTTGATCTTAAACTGAATAGGTTTATTTCGGCTCGGCAGCATTGACCTGTCGGTAGAAATACATATATTTGAATTAAGAAAGGGAGTGATGCTGCCGGTGTGCCGTCCGTTTGTATGGACAGGAGTCTGATGCACTATGCAATACCTCAAGAAGCGCATTATGCTGTTCCGCTGTCTTTACGCACCACGACACACGGCTTACAAGACAAAGAAAATCATCTTTATATGGAAGTATGGTGGCCGGGAGTATTGTTCTAAAAGCGAAAAGCCTCCACCTGCCAAAAGATGCTTTTTCTGCGGACTTTTTAATAAACGACTTGGAGCGGTCGAATTTGTACTGAGTTACAGATTCGGCCGCTTTTTGATTTGTTCTCGACTACTTGGTCACTGGTGTCGAGCACCACCACTTCCGATTTGTTTTCCACAAAAAACAAATCGGAGGTAACAGAGGTGCAAAATTATCGCAAAAGCGACTATGCGATAAACAAAAACAGCCCAAATATCGTTTATCGCTTTCATAACGAAATCATAGAAATCACACTGGAGGATTATCTGAAGGAGAATCCTGACAAAACGGAACATGACTTTGCAGAGCTGAAAGCCCTGTCCGATCAAATTTACTATGAGCAGGATCGGGCAGAGAGCGCCCAGACCCGCAAGGATGTTTCGATCCACGGTTTGGAGGAAACGGAGCATTGTGCCACTCGCGCTCTGGATGAAGAATGGGAAGAACGAGTTGTTGACATACAGAACCGCAAGTATGCCTGGAAAGCCCTGGAGCAGCTTTTTACAGTGGGCGCTTTGACCGAGGTTCAGAAACGGCGATTCCGGCTTCATGTTTTTCAGGGACTCTCTACCCGGCAGATCGGTCGCATGGAAGGGACAAGCCATCAAGCCGTTGCCAAGTCCATAAACCTGGCGATTGCCAAACTTAAAAAATATTTTGCGGCACAGGGTTGACACCCCTGCGGTTTCAGGACGATAGGTGAAAGGCATTCTTTCGAGTGTTCTTCTTTCACCTGTACCTTGACAACCGCATACTCATTCATCAGTAACATCCCCCCTTTCCAGCTCGAAGAGCTAAAGCCGATTCAGGGGCCGCGCCATGATATACGGACATGATGAGCAGATCCCACCTGATTATCATAATTGGTCTTGCATACAATCCTGTCCTGTATGAGCGAGTAACGGCAGCCTGTAAAAACCGGGCAGCACCCGGCGCGGCCATGACCGGAAAGGGGCATAATGGTACTCCTGTCCAGCCACAGCCCTGCTTAAGATCAGAGTAGTCCATAACATTTGGAAACCATCTGGTTGCAGGATCACGCAATGGGGGCAGCTCGGAGAGATCCTCGGAGGGGTGAGATTCCCGTGGGCCGGTTCGCTGCCGGTCACTGATGACTTCCCAATATGTGCGGGGTGTCAAGGACAAATGGCACATAACAAGAAAACAAATCGGATTTTGTATTTCGCCGGAAATGGGGCAGGTCTTATGGCCTGCCCCGTTTTCCGGCTTACTTAATATTCAGGAGGTCAGTTTATGCGAAAGGCTATCCGGCGTGGCGATCTGTTCTATGCAGACCTGAACCCGGTGGTCGGCTCCGAGCAAGGCGGCATCCGCCCTGTCCTTGTTATCCAAAATGATGTGGGGAATCACTTTAGTCCTACCGTTGTTGCAGCAGCCATCACCAGCAGAAAAGCGAAGAACAGTCTGCCTACCCATATCCTACTTGAGAATGTGCCGGGGCTTGCGCCTACCTCTCTGCTTCTGTTGGAACAACTGCGGACAATAGACCGGAAGCGGCTCCGTGGTTACATTGGGCGTATCAGTAAAGAAAAAATGCTGGAGGTAGATGCAGCCCTGGCAATCAGCATCGGCATAGGATACCCCAACGAAAGGAGGACTCACAATGTATGAAAATGACGGCGGCCTACTCTCTCCCAGAGATGCCTACCGATTGATGTTAAAAGACTACCCGGATGTGATGGACATTGGTCAAATGTGTGAGGCGCTTGGCGTCAGTACAAAAACCGGGTACAAGTTACTTAAAGATGGGAAAATTGAGTACCTTAAAATTGGACGGGCTTACCGCATCCCCAAAGCCCACATTCTTCGTTATTTGAAAATCACCTGCTCCACTTTTGCGGAGTAGCAGGCTATGGTGTCGATCTTCACCGGATAGACGCAGAAAGTTAACAATTCTGACGCGGATTTACCTGGAGTTTTGTTCTGTCCGATGATACAATAAAGGTGTCATTGGTAGGTGAACTCAATACCGCAAAAGGAGGAACAGATCAGTATGCCAGCGGTACACCTGCAAGAAAACAGCAAACTAATCTCCGGCCATGTGGCCGAGAAAAAAGGGTATCTCTATTGGGTTCTAAACCTTACCGATGAGAACGGTAAGAGAAAGCCCAAATGGATTCCCACCCATAAGAAAGTCAAGGGCAATAAGACCTGGGCAAACAATATGCTTCCCACCATCCGAAAAGAATGGACGGAAAAGCTGCTTCAGGAGGCTACGGCCTCACAGCAGTCGGCTTCTCCGTCTGGCCCGTCATCCGCAGCGATTTCCTTTGTGGATTTCCTGTACCAGTGGCTTGAGTACAAGTACAAGTCTGCTACCGGACGGGTGATGGACAGCAAGCCCATTGAACTCTCGACCTATTCGGGATACGAACAACAGCTTAACAACCCCATCGCCCCGTATTTCCGAGAGCATCCTGTCGCCCTTTGTGACCTTACCAAACAAGATATTCTCGCTTTTTATGAGAAAGAATTGGAACGGGTCAAGCCGACCACCGTTAAACATTACCACGCTCTGATTCATGGGGCGTTGAATTATGCGGTTGACAAAAATCTGATTCCAAGCAATCCGGCTGACCGGATTATCATTTCCAAGCCTGAACCCTTCAAGGGTGACTACTACCTGGATTCGGAAGTCCTGAATCTGTTTGAAGTTATCAAGGGGCATAAGATCGAGCTGGTAGTTCTACTGACTGCTTTTTACGGCCTGCGCCGCAGTGAGGTTATCGGTTTGAAATGGAGTGCCTTTGACTTCAACCATAACTGCTTCTCCATTCGGCATACGGTAACAACCTGCAATGTAAAGGGAGAGCGGGTCACGATTAAGAAGGACAAGGCAAAGAACAAATCCAGTCTGCGGACTTATCCATTGATTCCTTTTTTGAAAGAACGGTTGCTGGAGGCCAAGAAACAGCAGGAAGAAAATCGCAAGCTGTGCGGGCGCGCCTACAACAAAGAATATCTGGGATATGTCTGTGTCGATGTGATTGGCAATCTCATTAAACCCAACTATGTGTCCTCGACCTTTGGGAAGTTGCTTGCCAAGAACAATTTACGGCACATTCGTTTCCACGATCTTCGCCATACCTGTGCCTCGCTTTTGCTGGCCAACGGTGTTCCGATGGAACAGGTAAAAGAATGGCTGGGACACAGTGAGATTTCAACAACGGTGGATATTTACGGGCATCTGCAATATGCCACGAAAAAACAATCCGCCGCAGCCATTGAGCAGGACATTGTGGCGCCCATGCTGCAAAACCTATCGGCGGTTTCTCCATAAAAAGGAAAGAGGTCTACCAGCTTTTCGCTGGCAGACCTCATGGCGGAGATGGAGAGATTCGAACTCTCGCGCCGGTTTTGAGCCGACCTACCGCATTTCGAGTGCGGACCCTTCAACCGCTTGGGTACATCTCCAAATTTATGTTATATCCCTGGTCCCGACCCGCCGACCAATTCAGCCGGTGGAAATCGGGAAGAACAACAGGATAGAACAAGCAACATTATTCAATTTGAACTCGGCTGGAACCCGCATGGTTCCAAGGGTTTCAGCCGTTTGGCACTCCGCATAGGAAACCTGATTTCGAATCATTACACCAACTTGGATGATGACGGTAAATCAGGGACGATAGCGGTAACTACGGAACCCCAAAACATACCTCTCAAAGTGGCTGTCAGATGGCTGCTCTCATTATAGCCATTTTCCCGCAAAATTCAAGCCGTGGAAATTGGGAAGAACAACAGGATAGAACAGACCCCAATTCACAATTTGAACTTGCCCGCAAACCCGCATGGTTACTGGCTTTTCGGCAGTTTGGACTTCCAAAGTGGAAACATGATTTCGAGTCAGCCCCGTTATGACCACTTCGATACCGCTGCATACTCAGTTCGCTGTTATCAGCCAAACTATTATGCCATAACTTTTTGCGTCTTGCAAGGTCTTTTTTCGCATTCGGGGCATATTCTGTGCGTATGAAGACGGTCTATTTATCGGTACGCCTGAAAAATTACGAAAATGCGCTCGCGCTGGTCGGTGCGCCGCTCGTCGAAACGCCGGAGAACGCGGACGTTTTGCTGCTGCCCGGCGGGGGCGACATGCACCCGCGCTTTTACGGTCAAGCGCTGAACGGCTCGGAAGATCTCGACGAAGCACGCGACGCGCGTGAGCTCACGCTGATTGACAACTTCCTGTGCGAGGGAAAGCCTGTCATCGGCATCTGCCGCGGGCTGCAAGTCCTCAACGTCTATTTTGGCGGCACGCTGCGTCAGCACATCGAGGGCCACAGTCAAATTGACGGCGTTGACCGGCTGCATGCCATCAACACCGCGCCGTGCCTTCTGCGCGAGCTGTACGGCACGCGCTGCACGGTCAACAGTGCACACCATCAGGCCGTCTGGCGGCTGGGGACGGGGCTTCAGGTCTTCGCCTGCGCGGAGGACGGCACGGTCGAGGCCGTCGGCCACAGGACGCTCCCCGTCTTTGCCGTGCAGTGGCATCCTGAGCGGCTGTGCGGCGCGTTCGCGCGGCCGGAAAGTGCTGACGGTGCAAGGCTTTTGTGCGCTCTACTCAGATAACATAAAAAAGTGCAGAAAAATTCTGAAAAAACGTTGACAAAACGGGACACTGATGCTATTATAACAGAGCTGACGATTTTTGCGGAGGGCGCATGCAGGTGTAGCACAATGGCTAGGGCACCAGCCTTCCAAGCTGGGGATGCGGGTTCGATTCCCGTCACCTGCTCCATTCAATTCGCGCCAGTAGCTCAGTTGGATAGAGCAACTGCCTTCTAAGCAGTAGGCCGGGGGTTCGAATCCCTCCTGGCGTACCATTTACAAGGCGCCCCTCAGCAAAGCAGCAAATATCGCACGGATACAGAATATGTGGTGGGTGTAGCTCAGTTGGTTAGAGCACCGGATTGTGGTTCCGGGTGTCGAGGGTTCGAGTCCCTTTACCCACCCCACAAAAAGAGAGGGATGGGATTTGGCCCCAGCCCTCTCTTCCCAATAGGGGTGTAGCCAAGCGGTAAGGCAAGGGACTTTGACTCCCTCATTCGCTGGTTCGAGTCCAGCCATCCCTGCCAGATTTTTACCGCTTCGGTGGTTTGGAATAGAATATGCTTCGTTAGCTCAGTTGGCAGAGCACCTGCCTTTTAAGCAGGGTGTCCGGGGTTCGAATCCCCGACGAGGCACCAAAAAAGAGAGACAGCTTTTGAGCTGTCTCTTTTCATTTGCTCTTTCCCGGGGCCGTACGAATTGACGCGCTCTGAAAATCATGGTAAAATTCTCTTATCAATACTCAGGAGGAATGCCGTATGAAACGCTGCAAGTTTTTGACTCTTATGCTCGCCTTGCTTTTGCTGCTGCAGAGCTCCGCGCTGGCGGCGGACAAGGGCAAAACCGTCACTGTTACGCTCCCGACGTTTGCCGTTACGCTCAACGATACCAAGATCGACAGCGCGCACAGCGAATATCCGCTGATCGTCTACCGCGATATTACGTATTTCCCCATGACCTACCACGCCTCGCGCTTCCTGCACCTCAAGAGCAACTGGTATCAGACCGAGCCCAAGGGCACGCTGTTTGTCGGCTACAGCGACGCGAGCGAGGACACGTGGACCGACACGCCTGCGACCAGTAAAAATACCGTGACCGCCAAGGCGACCGTCGCTGACTATCAGATCGCCGTCAACACGGTGGACGAGGGCAAATGCCTCGACAATTCCGCCGAGCCGTACCCGCTGCTTAACTTCCGCGGCGTGACCTATTTCCCGCTCACGTGGCGCTTTGCCGTGGAGGAGTTTGGCTGGGAGTATCACTTTGACGCCAAAAGCGGCCTGAGCATCCGTTCGGCCGAGCAGTTCCGGCCCGAGCTCGAGGACGCGCTGCTTGCAAGCTCCGCGCCGTCTGCCGCGCTGGTGCAGAAGACGTATTTTTACGGCGCGGACAAGTCTGAGTACGCGGGCGTTCCCTATTCCAATCTGGCCGGTGCGACCTTCGTCTACCGCAGAAGCGGCGGGGCGGCGGTGACGATCAAGGCACAAGAGCTCTTTTCTGACGGCGAATACTACTTTGACTGTCAGGACAGCGAGAACGCGCCCATGCTCAGCGGCGGTGTGCTGACGCTCTCCGCCCGCCGGACGGACAGTGCCGGTCAGGCGACCGTCACGCTCAAGATCGACCTGCGCAGCGGAACGCTGCTGCCGTAATTTACCCCTAAGGAGACTCGCATTGAACATCACGACCATTTTATTCGACCTGGACGGGACGCTGCTGCCGATGGATCAGGAGGCGTTCACGACCGGATACTTCAAGTCCCTCGCCAAAAAGCTCGCGCCCTACGGCTACGAGCCCAAATCCCTCGTCGACGCCATTTGGGCGGGCACGGCGGCCATGGTCAAAAACGACGGCAGCTGCACGAACGAGCAGGCCTTCTGGAAGAAGTTCGCGGCGATCTACGGCGAGGAAAAATGCCAAAGCGACCAGGGCCTTTTCGAGGATTTCTACGCCAATGAGTTCAACGCCGCGCGTGACATCTGCGGCTTTAATCCCGCGTCGGTGGAGACGGTCCATAAGCTCAAAGAGTGCGGCTACCGCGTTGCGCTGGCGACGAATCCGATCTTTCCCCACATGGCGACGGAGAACCGCATCCGCTGGGCGGGCCTTGTGCCGGAGGATTTTGAAATTTACACGACCTACGAGGCCTCGACCTTCTGCAAGCCGAATCCTGCTTACTACCTCGAGGTCGCGCGCACGCTCGGCGTCAAGCCGGAGGAGTGCCTGATGGTCGGCAACGACGCGACCGAGGACATGGCTGCACGCGAGGTCGGGATGGATGTCTTTCTTTTGACCGACTGTCTCATCAACGCGAAAAACCGCGACCTGAACGCCTATCCCCGCGGCGATTTTGCCGCGCTGAACGCTTACATTGACGCACTGCAATAAAAAACTGCCGCCCAAATGCTCGGTGGTCGTAAAACAGTAATATGCGAATTTCTTGGAACAGGCATGATTTCGGTCATGCCTGTTCCGCTTTTATCAGTTCATCCACGGGAATGTAGCCAACGAGGTCATATTCGATATGTACCTTCTGTTTGCGCTTACCGCTGGACTTGTCGGGTGCTTCCACATAAACCGCCTTTACAAGTTCTCTGAGGGCGTATGGCGTGAGTTCCGTGAGTGTGGTGTATCTGCGTACCCGCTGAATAAACTGTTCAAGGTTTTCTATCTGCCGTTCCTGTACTTCGACTTCTTTTTGCAGATTTACGATTTCAACTTTAAGCTGCGCCTGTTCGTCCTCGTAAGTTTTGCTCATCATGGCAAAGCGTTCGTCGCTCAGATTGCCCTTGGCGTTATCCTCGTAGATTTTGATAAACAGGCGGTCAAGCTCCCCTATACGCTTTTCTGCCTGTGCCAGACGCTTCTTATATACCTTTATGGTTTCCTCGCTTTGCAGACGGAGCTTTTGCTCCATTTCCACCCTAAAATGCGCTTCGTATTGGCTCACGAAAGAGATAACTTCTTTCATGTGTTTCCAGACCACATCCTCCAAAACGACGGCTCGGATGTAATGCCCGCTGCACTTGTCCTTGTTGGCTCGGTGCGTGGAGCAGATGAAAAAGTCCTGCCGCTTTTCAAAGTAGTTGGTGGTGGAGTAGTAGAGCTTCTGTCTGCAATCAGCGCAGAACACCAAGCCCGAAAACGGACTGCTCTTGCCCGTTGCCGTTCTCCTGTGTCGCTGCTGTCTGATTTCCTGCACCTTGTCAAAGACTTCCTGTTTGATAATCGCAGGATGAGTATTGTAGAAAATCTTTTGATTTTCTTCGGGATTCTCCCTCTGCTTCTTATCCCAAATGGAATTGGTATAGGTTTTGAAGTTGACAGTAGCACCAATATACTCTTTGCGTTCAAGAATATTGACGATGGTGCTTTCGTGCCAGCGATAAGGATTCTCCGGCTCGGTGTGCGGAGTTTTCACGCCCTGTTTGGTTTTGTATGCAGTGGGCGTAAGTATCTTTTCCCGTTCAAGTTGTTCGGCAATTTGGCTCGGTCCACGCCCGTTCATACAGAGCGTGAAAATCTTTTTGACCACCTGTGCCGCTTCTTCGTCGATGATCCATTTTGTTTTGTCCTCCGGATCTTTGCGATAGCCATACGGCACATGAACGGTCAACCTCTCGCCACGCTCACCCTTTGCCTTTTGCACTGCACGAATCTTTCTGCTTGTGTCTTTTGCGAAAAACTCGTTGAACCAGTTCTTTATACCGGCAATATCGCTGTCGGTACTGTTGGGATTGATACTGTCAAAGTGGTCGTTGATGGCAATGTACCGAACATCGTTCTGTGGAAATGTGTAGTTGATGTACAAGCCTGTCAGTGAGGAATTACGTCCAAGTCTTGAAAGGTCTTTCGTAATAACTGTGCCAACATTGCCTGCTTCAATCTCCGCAAGCATTTTCTGAAAGCCTGGGCGGTTAGCAAAGTCCACACCGCTGTAGCCGTCGTCGATGAAAAACGTCGGGTGGGGGAAGCGGTGGTCTCGTGCATATTGAAGCAGAATGGATTTTTGATTCTGGATAGAGTTCGACAAATCTTCCTTGCTGTTCTTCTTATCCTCTTTGGTGTCCTCGACGGACAATCTGCAATAAAGTGCTGTGATTCTATCTGTTGCCCTTAACATTTCGTTATCCTCCTTTGGTTGGGCAACTGTCTGTACAGGATTGGATTCTTGGATTATATCAAAAGAGGTGTCGTTGTTCATTCGCCATCCTCCGTGATACCTAATTCATCATCGGCAGCGTTCTGCTCCATAATGCGGTGGAGCTTCTTATCGAGAGTTTCCGTACCCTCGTAGCTGCCTGTAACTGTGTATTCTGTGCCGCCGATCTCGTCCACGATTTTCACATCGGGCAACCAAAAGGCAGACAGATTCTTGACGACGATGTTGCCCTTTTCATCGAAAGTAAACTCACGCTTGGGGGCATCATCGGGGCGAGGCTCGACCTTGGCATACGGGTCGGGATTGGAGAAATAGTATTCGGGAACTTCCTCGTCATACTCTCCGCTTGCAAGCTGTTCCTCAAACACAAGCTCGTCAATTTCATCGGCGGTGAGTTCGAGGACTTCTTCCTCTTTACGTTTTTTATCCATCGTGTCGAACCTCCTTTATGTTTCAGCTATCGATAAAAGCAAAATCCCTTAAATCCCGAAGATACCGTTCGCATTCGTAGAGATATTCAAATTCGTGAACATATACCGGTTTGCTCAAGTAAAACGACTTGGCCAACACAGAGCAATATGGCAAGGAAGAAGATTTTTGCTTTCCGCTTGTTGGAAAAACATAATTGAATCCCATATCAGATGCCTTATTTGAAGCACAAGAAAAATAACGAATACCAATTAATTGGTCGTATTCATTCTCAGCATCTTGTTGTGAGCCGATTTCACTTCTAACCCACTGCATCAAAAGCTGAGGAATAATGTATTCTGCTGCAAAGGGATCATTTTTATTAACTCTGATATACGAGCAAGCTGCTATTAATGGATACCAAAGCATATATGCAGCACGAACATTCGAGCTGTCCAATAATGAGCTCTCAATTCTTCTTTCAAATCGTTCATTAACGCGTCTATTGTTTAGAAAATCTTGTGGTTTAACACCTAACTCAATAACTTGAATATTGGTGTTAGAGTATTCCAACGTTCGTTCAAGTTTAAAGATTGATGCCAGCGCAAAATCTTGACGTGGGTTAATGTGAGTTTCTTCGCAACACAACTCCAAAGAAGTCCCTAAATATAAACTGGGATATCCAGCAATACTATATCTATTAGTTGAAACTTTTGAACGAAGATTATACGGAGTGTGAAATACGCGCTCTCTGCCATAAGGTTTGTTGTCACCAACGGCAGTAACACGGAACAACTTTAAACTATCATCAGTGTTATGATGATTTCGTCTATCCTCAAATTGTTCAATAGCACTTTTTTGATATATCTTTAAAGGCTTGTCCATAAAAATGTTCATTGCGCTTTTGAAGGAACTATATGCTTTGGATGGAAAGCCATTTAAGTAGTGAGCAACGGCCTTTGATAAATATCCACACGCTCTTTTCACTACTTTGCTATCAACACGGACATCATAACCATTATTAGGTAACAGATCTAATTTCTTTATGTAGTAATCAAATAACCCGTTTAAGGTTTGCAAAAAATCGTAGCCATCCCAACGAATTGGCAAAAATAATTTTTCGTCTTCCCACAGATTTTTAAATTCTAAATTTGAGATATCGATAATCATAAAATACCTCCTCTTCTGAAAAACAAATACAAAATCAATTTCAGAAATGGCGCTTACTATCACGTAAAGCAGAGAATAGCAAGCAAATCAAGTGGAGCCACACTTGAGAAAATCGCCGTGCTTGCCACCTGCTGAACTTGCAGAATAGCAAGCACAGCAGGTGTAGCTACACTCTGCGATTTTTGCAAAATCCAGTTTGCTTGCTAACCCCATAAATGGAGTTAGCAAGCAATGCACAGCGGTACCCACTCGTGCAAAAACTTGTTGGGCAGCATCCCAAACCCTTTAACAATTTCGGAGAAATTGGCTGCGCACTGGTAGTGCTGAACACTTATTACTTCCCTTTCATAAGCGCATACAAAAAACCAACAATACTGTTTTTCCGTGGTCTATATCTGCGAGGATATTTATAGTAGGTCTTTTTAACCTTGCCTCCGTAACCATTGCTAACCCATCGTTCTTTTTTACTGATATATTTTCTTTTTCTCATGGAAGACCTCATACATTATACAGCTCTAAGTCATCAAGCGTGACTTTCTATATAACGAATAACTTTATTGACATACTCGCTGCATTCTGGTGTACCAGCATACCAAATATTTGCTTGTCCAAAGCCAATTCCGTCTTGCCTTGCTCGTGGAACAACAAATGTTCTTTGATCTTCCGGCAGTAAAAATCCATCTTTTCTATCTGCTTGGATGTTGAAAAATCTACCATTGTAAAATGGTCTGCGCCTAAATACAGTTGCATTTTTATACCAACCGACAATTACTGTTTGACTGTTTTCAGGCTTGGCACAGAAGACAACCAAAACATCATCAAGATATGTCTTTCCCTTTGCGAAAGGATCAATTCTTTCAATATGTAAAGAGTTGTATGTGTTAGTTGCGATACCTTCTTCGTAGCCAATACGATACTTAGTTTCTACAAATCCCCTGTATTGTCCATCGGCACATTCTTCAAAATTATGCTTTTCATAAGCATCGTGCATTTTTGCAACATAGGCTCCGCCGTTTTTCGGAGCAACCCTGTCAAGACGCGTGTTGTAGTACGGCAAGTACGAAATATTGCAAAACAAAATGCGTATCACAATTTAGCCCTCCTTCTGTATTCTTTCCCGTACATATTCCTCAGTTAATTCGATATACCCCCAACCATTTCTGACTATGCCAGCCCATTCAAGAATGGCAACCAAAGCAAATGTTGGGTCAAAACAACTTTCCCCCGTAGTTTTCCCAAAATAGTTCTTCATAATTGCTCCGGCAACTGTTGTTTCTTCACACCCTGGATCGCCAAGTCTTCTCCGTCCATATCCCTTTTTTGCCTTGCCGCCCTGTGATTCCAACAATTCAGTAATAACATCAAAGACTGAGTATTCATAATCTAAAATTTCATCGCAGGAGAACTTTTCCTCATCCACGATGCGAAGAACATACTCTTTCCCCTTGTATGTGCGGACAGTGGCTAAGCCGTTACAACTTATCAGTTTTGCTTTAACAATATCGGATGCTTTGCTACTTTGAGGATCTATTTTCCATGTGCTTGTATCAATATCTTCAACAGAATAAGGCTGTACATTATCCACCAGATTCATTGCAACAAGCAAATCATTTAGTTTCTTTTTCGCGGCAGGGTATGATATCCCTTGCTCCGTTTGTAGTGATTTAAGATTTCCTTGATTCTTCAAAAAAGATAATAGAAAAGAGATTTGCTCATCTGAAAGCTTATCAAAGACACTAACTTCAAAATCTTTCTTGATTTCCAAGCCGCAACTGCCACATTGTAATGTGGAAATATGAAGCTCTCCACCGCAAGACGGGCAAGAGGAAATAAAATTATACATACGGACACCTCCACTTAAAATTATAATCAACTATCGTAAAATTGTCAATAGTTAGTATTGAATTATATTATTCTAATTCAAGGGAGAGGGATTGCCTTGTAACTGTTCTTAAGTTTTTCAGACCAAAATCATTTGTTGCGTATTTGGTAAAGTTATCCACCCCGGAGCGAAACAATTTCGCCAAATCGTTTTTCTCGAATCTGTGAAATAAATATGCCGAAAAGCAAGTATTGTAACGCTTCTAAATTCTTTCGCGCCGATGGGGTAAGGCGGATATACCCGCATTTGTACTAAGCTATACAGAGCAGAAAACAAGCGTTTTTCGACCCTTAAACGCATAAAAACAGGCGGCATCCAACCGAAGTTGAATGTCGCCTGTTTTGTCCAATCCTGTCTGACAGATGCCGATTTCGTACTTTTCTCAAATTACTGTCTTATCGGCACACGGCAAACGGGCGGCAGTTTTTACTTTTCGAACACTACTTTCTGCTCTTCCCGTTCTGCGCGGTGACGAGGCGGAAGATCGTGGACACCAGCAGGATCGCCACGGCGATGCTGCCCGCGACGCCTGCGGTCTCAAGTCCTTTGTGCACCGCGGCCTGCACATCGCCGCCCAGGCCGAGGCTCATCGTGTAGTAAATGCCCGCGCCCGGCACCAGCGGCAGGAGCGAGATGACAAGGTACGACGTGACGGGGTATTTGCGCGAGCGCGCCATAAGCTCAGAATACAGCGCCGAGACGACGGCGGCGAAGAAATTCATGCTGTAAATGCTCATGCCCAGATCACGGCAGAGCAGGTACGTCATCCATGTGAACACGCCGCCGAGCGCGCAGAGAATGCTGCCCCAGTCGTGCACATTGAAGAGGATGAAAAAGCCCGTACAGGCGACGAAGATCATCACGGCCTGTGCCCAGGCGGGATAGCTCGCTGAGCCGGACGCGACCGTCATCCCGTATACGCCAGACGTGACGCGCCATGCCGCCGCCGTGCCGAGCGCGATGGCGAACGCCGAGAGAAGCACCTGCACGATGCGGTTGATGCCGGAGTTCGTATCGCCGTAAATGATGTCGCGCATGGAGGTCGTGATGAGAAGGCCGGGGACTAAGATCATTAAGGTGCCGATGATGACAAAGTCGATATAGTCGACCAGATGGAAGCCCGCGGCGAGATACGCCGGCACCGCCATGGCGAACGCCTCGACGATGGTGCTGAAAAACGGGTTCGTCTCGCGCCTGTCCATCTGGCGCGAGACAAAGCCGATGATGAGGCCAAGAAGGCCCGCGAACAGGCTGTCGCGCAGCGTGCCGCCAAACACCGGGCAAAAGCCCGCCGCGGCGCAGAAATTGCCCAGGTAATAAACGGGCACCGAGTAGTGCCGCCGCCCCTTGAGCGTTTCGTCGAGCCACTGCGCGGCGACGCTCGGGTCAGGCGTTTCGGCGCAGATGCGGCGCGAGAGCGCGTTGAGCTTTTCCACCGACTCGAGGTCATTGCCGTGAAAGCCGACTCGCTTCATCACCATCAAAGGCTTGCCGTTGGCCGCCTCGAGGCTGACCATCACGCAGTTGGGGATGGAAAAGGTCTCGCATTCAATGCCGTAGGCGCCGATGATGCGGCGTATCGTCTCTTCGACGCGGAACGTCTCCGCCCCGCTGAGCGCCAGATGATAGCCGACGCGCGCGGCCAGATCGGTCAAAAGGTAATAATCCATAAAAAATCCTCGTATTTTTGGGAAATTTGCCGTCAGCGGGCCTTATATTACAGCGAAACGACCGTCCTGTCAATGCTGACAGGGCGGTCACGCAAAAAACATTTGCCATTTTGCCGCGGCGGCACTATACTGGTGCTCGGTCAAGCGGAAAACAGAAAGAAATGAGAGAGATCATGGGAACTACAGTCAAAAAGCATGAGATCGACATGCTGCACGGCTCCATCTGGAATAAGCTGCCGCTCTTTGCCCTGCCGGTCGCGGCCACGGCGATCTTGGAGCAGCTCTTCCACGCCTCGGACGTTGCCATCGTCGGCAACTTCACGGGCGATGCGCGCACAGTCGCCGTCGCGGCGGTGGGTGCAAACGGCCCGATCATCGGCCTCATCGTCAACCTTTTCATCGGCATCGCGCTCGGCGCGAACGTCGTCATCGCGAACGCCATCGGCTGCCGCGACGACAATGCCGTCAAGCGCGCGGTGCACACGGCCATTGTGTTCGCTGTGTGCGGCGGCGCGGCGGTCGCGCTGCTTGGTCAGCTCATCGCCTCGCCGCTTTTGAGTATTCTCAATGTGCCGGAGGACGTGTTCCCGTATGCGCTTTTGTATCTGCGCATTTATCTTCTCGGCATGCCGGTGATATTGCTCTACAACTTTGAGGCCGCGATCTTCCGCAGCATCGGCGACACAAAGGTGCCGCTCGCGGCGCTCGCGATCTCCGGTGTGCTGAACGTGCTGCTGAACCTCTTTTTCGTCATTGTGCTGCATATGACGGTCAACGGCGTCGCCATCGCCACGGTGGCGGCCAACGCCGTGAGCGCGGCACTGCTCTACGTCCGCCTGACGCGCACGGATAAATGCGTGCGCGTGGAGCGGAAAGCGCTGCGCATCGACGGCGCGAGCTTGAAGCGCATTTTGAGCATCGGCCTTCCCGCGGGCGTGCAGAGCGCGGTGTTCTCGTTCGCCAACATCGTCATCCAGTCGGCCATCAACACCCTCGGCACGGTGGCGATCGCGGCGTCGAGCGCGGCGTTCAATGTGGAAATTCTCGCCTACGACGTGCTCAACTCGTTTTCGCAGGCCTGCACGACCTTTGTCGGCCAGAACTACGGCGCAGGGCAGATCAAGCGCTGCAAGAAGACGATGCAGCTCAGCTTTTTGGAGGGAGCCATCGCGACATTTGTCTCGGTCGTTGTCCTGCTGCTGAGCGCAAGGTCGCTGCTCGCCATTTTCAACAGCGATCCCGAGGTCATTGCCATCGGCTATATTCGCCTTGCGACGATCCTGCCGGCGTATGTTTTCTGCCTGATCTACGAAATACTCTCCGGGTATCTGCGCGGCTTCGGCATTTCGCTCGCGCCCGCACTTTTGACGATGCTCGGCGTGTGCGGTATCCGCATCGCGTGGGTCAAGTTCGTCTTCCCGACGAGCATGACGTTCCAGACCGTCATGTGGGTCTATCCCATCAGCCTTGGCGCGACGGCGATGCTGATCCTCTGCGCCGTGCTGATCTACCGCCCGTCCAGACGCTTTGCGGGCCTTGAAACGGAAGAGGAGGACAAGTGAGGGGGAACCCTCACTTGTCAAAATGCTCCCAGAAGGCGCGCACGGCGGCCTCGTACGCGCCGCGGCCCATATAGTAGCTCATTGCGTGATCCGCACCGGGCACGACGAGCAGCTTGCAGGGCGCGGCGCAGGCGTCGCGGTTTTCAAATGCCATTTTGAGCGGGACGAAGTGGTCGTCCTCGCCGTGGATCAGTAAAATCGGAACATCGGTTTTTTTGAGCGCCTCGACGGTGGAGTAGCTGCCGGACGAGGCGTTCAGTCTCTTCTGGCACAGAAGATCGGCGATGACGGTTGCTGCGCGGACAGGAAGATGCAGGTTCTTCCCCATCACGTGCTGCCAGATCGCACGCGGCGAGGTGTAGGCCGAGTCGGCGATTACGCCGTGCACCGCGGCGGGGAGAATATCGCCTGCGGCCATGAGCACCGTCGCCCCGCCGAGCGACACGCCCATAAGGTAAACGGGCAGGCCGGGGAAGCGTTCGGCTGCCCAGTTTGCCCAGTCGACGCAGTCGTAGCGCTCGGTCAGGCCGAAGCCGATGTAGTCGCCCTCGCTCTCGTTCTGCGCGCGCTGCTCCACATAGAGCACGCTGCACTGCTCGCGGCTTAAAAAGTCCGCGAGCAGGCCGAAATCGCGGTACCACGCTGAGCGCCAGCCGTGAAACGCGATCACAAGGCGCTTGGCCTTTTCGCATTCACGAAGATGGCCCACGAGCGTCAAGCCCTCGCGGTTTTCGAGCAGCACTGTCTCCGTTTCCGAAGACGCAAGCTTTTTCGCGGCGGCGCGCTGCGCCTCACGGTAGGGCTCGTCGCACTTTTCGCCCGTGAGCTGGGCGCTGCCCTTATTTTTGAGCGCCTTGGGCGCTTCGCGCTTCATCGCGACGTCCATGAGCGTTCTCGTCACGCCGTAGGCCGCCGCGCCGTAGAGTGCCGCCGCAGCCGTGACGAATATAGCCGCCTTTGTCGCTTTTTTCATAACTGTGACCTCCTTGTATCCAAACTGTAAACTCTTATCTTGGGTACTGGACAGGGATATTTTCCCATGTTATACTCCAAGCTAATCTAAGTTCCGGGCGGTTTCGACCACCCGTCTCTTCTTTCAGCGTAGCAAAAACTCCGGCTTTTTGCTACGTTCAGTTTTTCCCGTTTGTATGCACTTCCTGCCGGAAATTTCAATGATCGGAGGAACGCATTTTCATGAACGAAGTCAAGTCCCCGAAAAAGCCGCTGCTGTACTACTACTTTGTGGCGATGCTGCTTGTGATGCTCTTCAACTTCATCGCCATGCCGTGGATCTCTGAGCACCAGATCAAGGACGTCGACTACAACACTTTCGTCACCATGACAGAGCAGGGTGAGGTCGGCCGGGTCGAGATCCAGGAGCAGTCCAACCGCATTCTCTTCACCAGCAGCGATGAAAAGACCGTCTACAAGACGGCGATGGTGCCTGACGACGGTTTGGTGCAGCGCCTGCTGGACGCGGGCGTCTCCACCACGGGTGAGGAGATCGAGCAGACGTCCACGCTCGTCAGCATTCTCGCCTGGGTGCTGCCCATCATCATCTTTGTCGCGCTGGGACAGTATATGTCGCGCAAGATGATGGAGAAGATGGGCGGCGGAGGCAACTCCATGATGTTCAACATGGGCAAGTCCAACGCCAAGGTGTACGTCAAGTCCGCCGAGGGCATCAAGTTTGACGATGTCGCGGGCGAGGACGAGGCCAAGGAGAACCTCACCGAGGTCGTCAACTACCTGCACGACCCCAGCAAATATCAGGAGATCGGCGCGTCGATGCCCAAGGGCATCCTGCTCGTCGGCCCTCCGGGAACCGGTAAAACGATGCTTGCCAAGGCGGTCGCCGGCGAGGCGAATGTGCCGTTCTTCTCGATGTCGGGCTCTGAATTTGTCGAAATGTTCGTCGGCATGGGCGCGAGCAAGGTGCGCGAGCTCTTCAAGCAGGCCAAGGAAAAGGCCCCCTGCATCGTCTTCATCGACGAGATCGACGCCATCGGCCAGAAGCGCAGCGGCGGCCAGTACGGCGGCAACGACGAGCGCGAGCAGACCTTGAACCAACTGCTCACCGAAATGGACGGCTTTGAGGGCAACAACGGCGTCATCATTCTCGCCGCCACGAACCGCCCCGAATCCCTTGACCCCGCGCTCACGCGCCCCGGCCGCTTCGACCGCCGCGTGCCGGTCGAGCTGCCCGACCTCAAGGGGCGTGAGGCTATCTTACAGGTCCACGCGAAGAAGATCAAGGTCGCCGAGGACGTTGACTTCAACAAGATCGCGCGCATGGCCTCCGGCGCTTCCGGCGCGGAGCTTGCCAACATTGTGAACGAAGCGGCGCTGCGCGCCGTGCGCGACGGCCGCCGCTTTGCCACGCAGGCAGACCTTGAGGAAAGCATCGAGGTCGTCATCGCGGGCTACCAGAAGAAGAACGCCATCATGACCGACGAGGAGAAGAAGATCGTCTCCTACCACGAGATCGGCCACGCGCTCGTGGCGGCGATGCAGACGCACTCCGCTCCCGTGCAGAAGATCACCATTGTGCCGCGCACCTCGGGCGCGCTGGGCTACACGATGCAGGTTGAAGAGGGCAACCATTATCTCATGAGCAAAACCGAGATGGAGAACAAGATCGCCACGCTGACCGGCGGCCGCGCCGCGGAGGAGGTCGTGTTCCAATCCGTCACGACCGGCGCGTCGAACGATATCGAGCAGGCGACGAAGCTCGCCCGCGCGATGATCACGCGCTACGGCATGAGCGATGACTTCGACATGGTCGCGCTTGAAACGGTCAACAATCAGTATCTCGGCGGCGACGCATCGCTCGCTTGCTCTGCCGAGACGCAGACGAAGATCGACCAGCGCGTTGTGGAGCTGGTGAAAGCGCAGCACGAAAAGGCTGTGAACATCCTCACCGAGAACCGCGCGAAGCTCGATGAGCTGGCGCAGTACCTCTACGAGAAGGAGACCATCACGGGCGAAGAGTTCATGCACATCCTGAATGCGCAGTAAACTCCATAAATAGAAAGAAAGGCACAGCCAAACGGCTGTGCCTTCTTTTTGCTATTTACAGGTTGCTTTCTTTTCTGCTCGTGCGGCTGCGCAGGTAGTCGCCGAGGTTTGTGATGCAAAGGAGCGTCACGACCAGAAATGCGCCGGGGATGAGCAGGATCCACCACGCGTCGGTCATCAGCGCCTTTTCCGCGAGCGAGAGCATGCTGCCCCAGGTCACGACCTCGATGGGCAGGCCGAGGCCCATGAAGCTGAGCGTCGATTCGGCGATGATGGCGCTTCGCACATTCATCACCACCATGAAGAGGACGGACGAGAAGAAATTCGGCGCAAGGTGACACTGCAGAATGTGGAAAAAGCTGCCGCCCATGCACTTCGCCGCGATGACGTACTCGCTCACGCGCAGCTGCCTGACCTCGGTACGCACGACCTTGGCGATGCTCGTCCAGCTTGTGAGTCCGATGACGAGCGCGATGCTCCACGCGCTCGGCGTGCCGATGACTGCCTGCAGGAAGATGACAAGCAGCAGGTTCGGCACGCTGAGAAGAATTTCGGTCAGGCGCATCAGCAGTGCGTCGAGCCATTTGGGTGCAAGTCCGCTGACCGTGCCGAAGAGGATCGCGAGCAGCGTCGAAATGACGGTCGAGCCGACGCCGATGAACAGCGACAGCCGCCCGCCGTACCAGATCATCGAGAAGATGTCGCGCCCCATCGTGTCCGTGCCGAACAGGAACTCGCGGCACGGCACGGCCGAGCAGTGAGCCAGGTCGAGATACGTCGGGTCCTTCGTCATGATAATACGCCAAAACTTTCGCAAACAGAAAAGGATGATATCACAATGAAAGAAAACCGTAAGCTTTTGAGAGAAGTCCTCAAGGACATCCGCCGCGATATGACGGACGAGGAAGTGCTGAACCTGCTGGCAGACAGCAAAATTTCCGAAAATCCCGCGGGTGAGCAGGAAAAATACACCCTTGGTCAGCGGGCGGCGGACGCCATTGCCAAATTTGCGGGCAGCTGGGCGTTCATCTTTTCCTTCACCGGCGTACTGATTTTGTGGATGCTGGTCAACACGCTCCTGGCGGCAAAGGTGTTCGACCCGTACCCCTTCATCCTGCTCGATCTGGTGCTCTCCTGCGTGGCGGCCATTCAGGCACCGCTCATCATGATGAGCCAGAACCGGCAGGAGGAAAAGGACCGCCGCCGTGCAGAGAACGATTATAAGGTCAACCTCAAGACAGAGATCATGATCGAGGATCTTTACGACAAGGTCAATGCCATCCTGGCCAGACAGACCGCACTGGAAAAACAGCTGACGGAGAAGGGCGAAAGCGCAGGGCAAAAATGAGGGAGGACAGAGCCGTCCTCCCTCATTTTTTGCTGTCTTTGCGCAACGCGGAATCCTCCTCCGCAAACCTGCGCGCTTTTGTTGAGATGCCCCTCCGGCGCATCAAGCCCTTATACGTGCAAGACTCTATGTTGCTTTACAGCCGGAAGTGCTTCTTAAGTTCTTGGTTTTCCCCCAGCACCAGCAGCGTCATATCAGCGTCCAGCACAGTTTCCGGGGAGATGTTCACATCGGTCTTGCCGTTCCGCTTCACGCCGAGGATATTGACGCCGCATTTTCTGCGGATGTCCAGCTCGCCGATGCTGCGGCCCTGCCAATCCTCCGGCACGGCAACCTCGATAATGGCGTGCTGCTCGTCCAGCTCAATGTAGCTGAAAATATGGTTGGAGGTATAGCGGATGGCCGCCCACTTCGCCAGCTGCTTTTCCGGGTAGGCGACCGCGTCCGCGCCGTTGCGCAGCAGAAATTTCGCCTGCACATCCCGCTCAGCGCGGGATACCACATATTTTGCTCCCAGCTCCTTGAGCAGCGACGTCGTCTCCAGCGAATTCTGAAAATTTCCGCTGATGGTGACATAGCAGACATCGTAATTGCTCACGCCCAGCGAGCGCAGAAAGTCCACACGGGTGCTGTCGCCGATCTGCGCGTTGGTGACAAAGGGCATACACTCGTTGACGCGCTCCTCGTCTTTGTCCACTGCCATCACCTGATGGCCCAGCTCGTTGAGCTGCATGGCAAGATGCCGCCCGAAGCGGCCCAGTCCGATCAATAATACCGTTTTCATCGTGTGCTCCTTTCAGCCTACGGTAATTTTCTCCTGCGGATAGCGAGCGTAAGTCAGATCATGCCCGGAGAATGCGGCGTAGATCAAGGTCAATCCGCCGACGCGCCCGAAATACATCAGCAGGATGAGAATGCTCTGCGACAGGACTCCCAGCTGCGGCGTCAGCCCCAGCGTCAGGCCCACCGTACCGGCGGCGGACGCTGTTTCATAGAGACAGGCACCGAGGGGAAGCTCCTCCGCTGTGCTGATGACCGCCGCCCCCGCAAAGGTCAGCCCCAGATACAGCAGCAGAATGGCGGCGGCGTTGCGGACAGTGGATGTCTCCAATCTGCGGTGGAAGAGCTGCAGATCCTCTCGCCTGCGGAAGGCGGCAATGGCGTTGGCAATGAGAACTGCCAGCGTCGTGACCTTCATGCCGCCCGCCGTGGAGCCGGGTGCTCCGCCGGTGAGCATCAGCAGGATCGTGACCGCCTGCGAGGTATCGCTCATTTTCGTTAGATCAACCGTGTTGTAGCCGGCCGTCCGCGGCGTGACCGACTGAAAAAGGGAGGCCAATATCCGCTCTCCCACGGGGAGGTCCGCAAAGTCTGTCAGATAAAAGAGAAACGCCGGAATCGTGATCAAAAGCGCCGTCGCGCTCAGAATGACCTTGCTCTGCATCCGGTAACGCCGCAGGTGCAGACCGTGCGTACAGACATCGTCCCACGTTAGAAAGCCGATGCCGCCCACGATGATCAGCAGCATGATCACAATGTTGACCAGCGGGTCTGCGGCATAGGCCGTCAGCGAGGGGTAGAAGGAATCCGTCCGCCCCAGAATATCGAAGCCCGCATTGCAGAAGGCGGAAACGGAATGGAAAACGGACATCCATACGCCCCGCAGTCCATAGTCCCGGCAAAAGGCTGGCAGCAGCGCCAGCGCGCCCAGCAGCTCGACCAGAAAGGTCCCCTTGAGGATAAATCTCGTCAGGCGCACGATGCCGCCCACCGCAGGGGCGGAGATGGCATCCTGCATGGCGCTGCGCTCCTTGAGCGTGATGTTCCGCCCGGCGAGCATCAGGAAGGTCACCGCACCGGTGATCACCCCCAGCCCGCCGATCTGGATCAGCAGCAAAATGACCGTCTGACCGAAGGCGGACCAGTAACTGCCGGTATCCTGCACCACCAGCCCCGTCACGCAGACAGCGGAAGTGGAGGTAAACAGTGCCTCATGAAACGGCGTCCAGACCCGCTGTACTGTGGCGATAGGCAGCATCAGCACCAGCGCCCCCAATAGGATCACGCCCGCAAAGCCGAGGATCATGATTTGAAAAGAAGTCAAATGCCGCTTTAAGCGAAACAAAGTCTCCGTCACATCACACACCTCCTTGAAACAATGGTACTCTCAATTTGCCGTACAGTATAGCACGGCTTTTGCAATGTGTCTGTATGTATCTTGTACAATTTTCAGGTGCAGAGTCCTTATTTGCAGCCCGGAGGCGGGCTGCAAAGCTGCGGTTGACAGACTTTGGTGCATAGAATTCTCCGCGTGACCTGTAAATCTTTCCTGATTTTTTTACAGAAACCGTTGCCTTTTTTCAATATTTGTTCTAAGATAAGCTCTCTGTCTGTCATATTCAGCTGAAATTCTACAAAGCTTTTTAAAAAAGTCCCAACGGGAGAACTAATATGCTCAAAGAAAAAACATCCGATGTATCCATGACAAATACAAATCAAGGCTCTGGCACTGCTGCTGAAGCGGCAGTGCCCATGAGCCATGGCCTTTGGAATACGTGGCGCAAAAATCTCCTGCTGTTCTGCCTGACCGGCGTTTATGTGGAGCTGTGCCTGCATCTGTGCGTATTCGGCTCGATGGACCGGTACGCGGGATATCCTGTCCTGTTTGGCCTGCTGGGCGGCGCACTCTGCACGCTGGTAGTCTCAAGCCTGCCAAAGGTTCTGCGCCAGATCACAGGGGTTTTCCTGGTCGCGGCACAGGTGCTGCTGGCCGAGGTGCAGCTGGTCTATCACTGCATCTTCGGAGATTTCATGCCCGTCAGCCAGATCGGCATGGGCGGAAATGTGGTCGTCAATTTCAACTCGCAGCTTCTCTATGGGATCCGCCAAAATCTGCTGAAGATCCTGCTCCTCCTGCTGCCGCTGATTGCCGTGATCCTCTGCCTTGCCCTGCGAAGGGGGCAGGCTCTGAAGCTGCGGCTGCGCTGGAAACAGACTATGGCCTCCTTTGCCGTGCTCCTCGCACTGCTGCTGACGGTCACGGGACTCATGTATGTTGGACGGGACAACGCCTTTTCCGTCTATCGTACCTTCACCAATGTGAACACCTCCACCGACAGCAGTTATAAAAAAATCGGTATGCTGGCCACCACGGCGCAGGAGCTTCGATACATGCTCTTCAGCGGCAGCGGCAGCATTATGATCACGCCGTCGTCCTTGAATATAAGCGATGTTCCGCGGACATACAGCAGCAACTCCTATAACGTGATCGAAAGCATCGATTTTACGGCTCTTGCAGACAGTACCGACAGCGATATTCTCAAGGCCACAGACGAGTATCTGGCAAATGCAACACCCACCCGCAAAAACAACTACACAGGACTTCTTAAGGACTATAACCTCATCACCATCTGCGCCGAGAGCTTCTGCCCGTGGTTTATCAGCGAGGAGCTGACGCCGACGCTCTACAAGCTGAGCCATACGGGTATTCTCTTTGAAAATTACTACGGCACGTTCCAGTCCGTCACCACCAACGGCGAATACACCATGTGCATGGGGCTTTATCCGGATATGTCCCGCACGAAGACGGATTCCAGCTTCAATGTGGCGGGCACCAACTATCTGCCGTTCTGCCTGGGCAATGCGCTCAAGGGCATGGGCTATCAAGCCTGGGGCTATCACGACTACATCGGGGATTTCTACAACCGGAACATCACCCACGCCAACATGGGCTACACGTTCAAGGCGGCGGATTCTGGTCTGGCCATGAAGATCGACTGGCCCTCCTCCGATCTGGAGATGATGGAGGCCTCCGTGGACGACTACATCAACAGCGGAGAGCCCTTCCACGCCTATTACATGACCTTCAGCGGTCACTACCAGTACAACTGGGACAACGCCATGAGCGCCAAAAACCGCGACGCGGTGAAAGATCTGCCCTATTCTGAGCCGGTGAAGGCGTACATTGCCTGCAATCTGGAGCTGGAATACGCACTGGAGTACCTGATGCAGCGGCTGGAGGAAGCTGGCGTTGCCGACAAGACCTGCATCGTCCTGACCAACGACCACTACCCCTACGGCCTGACCGAAGACGAGTACAACGAGCTGGCAGGGCAGACGCTGGACACCACCTTTGAGAAGTACCGCAACAGCTTCATCTGCTATGTTCCCGGCCTTTCAGAGAACATCGTGGTGGATGAATACTGCTCCACGGCGGACATCTTGCCGACACTGCTGAATCTCTTCGGCGTGGACTACGATTCCCGCCTGCTGGCGGGCACCGATGCACTCTCCAGCGGCCTCCATGTAGCGGTGCTGTCGGATAAGTCCTTTCTGACGAAGACCTTCCGCTATGACGCCGGTACGGAAACCGTGATCCCCGCCGATGAAAGCATCACTGTCTCCGACGGGCTGGTGAAAACCTACCGGCTCTATGTGGACAGCAGGTTCCAGCTCTCCGGCAACATCCTCAACAGCGATTACTACGCCCACGTCTTTGCCAGGGAGTCCAGCGGCGGAAGCCTTGCGGACACGGTGGTATTCACGGACATCAAGAGCATTTTCAATCAGGCCAGCGTCCTCTATATGTACCGCAAGGGCTATGTGGAGCCGGAAGCGCCGGACACCTTCGGCGGCAAGGCCACGGCAAGGCTGGGCGAGTTCATCGATGTGCTCTACCGCATCGCGGGTCGTCCGGAAACGGACAACACCGCCCTTCCGGCTGACTACGAGAACGAGGAATTCAACGCGGCCCATCCCTATTATCATGCCGTGTGCTGGGCCTATCAGACAAGGCTGCTCCGGCAAAATGATCCCAATACCGAATACGATGACAAGGTGGACTATCAGACGGCGTGCGTACTGATCCGCCGCTACGCGGTCATGGCAGGTGTCGATACCGGCGTGAATCAGACGCAGCTCAGGCAGCTTCTTCGGGATGCCCCCGATCTTGGCAGAGAGGCAGGCAAAGCGATGCTCTGGTGCGATGAGAGGGACATCACCACCCGGGACAGCAACCTTGACGAGCTGCTGGTGTCCGCTGGCACCCGCATCAGCCGCTACCAGATGACGTCGTTCCTGTTCTACCTCTGCACCTACGAGCTGGATATTGGCAGCTGAGCATGCGGCGCAGATCCTGCCGGAGAAGTGTTCCGCGACCGATTCGCAAAAAGAGTCGCCTTTCTCGGCTGTGTACCGGAAGATACCCATTCGATGCCGCACTACGCTTAATGTCGGAATCAGTAAACATACTCACAAGCATTACACTCAGTGTAGACCTAATGTAGATTCAGACCATTCTGTGTTTACGAAAGTTTACATTGAGTGTAATTTTTTCTGCCTTGAATGGGTGGTCAAACAGGGCCGGTTTTCTACATTTATTACGAAGGGATGAGACATCCACCCCCCTATTCTCACACGAAAGAAGGAGCTTGATTTGAGCAAACGAAAACACGGACCTACGATTGTACCGGCCTTATCCGCCAAGGTGGATAACAAAGAAAAACGATTCATTCAGGTTGGAAACTCACTGCTCCTCTCCAAGCAGTTCCACGCACTCAGCACCGGCAGCCGGTTTCTCTATTTCTGCATGGCCATGGAGAGCGGCGGAAGGAAGAATTTCATTCTTCCACAAAAGGACGCAAAAATGCCTCACGGGGTAAACCCGCGCAGCCGTCTGATCCGTTTCAGCAAGAACAGCAGCTTTCATTATTTCACCGTCGATGAGATGGGCCTGCGGCTGATGAAGCTGGCGCTGGATGAAATGGCGCTGTATCGGTTTCAGCGGTACTTGCAGCAAAAAGGCATTTGCAAAGCATCTATGCTTCCGCTGTATCTGTTCAGTCTGGAGCTGCTTTCGGAGACGTATGCCTTGAGAAAGGGGAAGCAAATGCGGGCAGAGCTGGATAGAGGCGCATTGTTTTCGTGCCAGGCAGATGTTGTAAAACGGATCTGCAACACAGGACCCGATCTGATCACGATCCCAGACAAATGGCTGCTGGACTTGGATACGGAAAGAGATGATAGCTCAGACGAACTCTTACTTTCCCCAAATGCTACGTTTCTAAGTCAACAGTCCGGAATGTAACACACAGGTGGTAACAGTATGGTCGAGGAATTGCAAGTGCCGATCCATCTCAAAATGACGCTGACCGCCAGAGAAGCGGCAGAATACAGCAATATCGGCATTAACAAGATCGACAGTATGCTCCGCTCGCCCAACTGCCCGTTTGTTCTCTATGTTGGGTCCAAAAAGCTGGTCAAACGCCGGGAGTTTGAACAGTACATCAGTGAAAAACTGGTGATATAAGTGGCTTCGGAAGATTTACAAATAAGTGGAGAGTTTTTTCACACGATGGCTTGAGAAGGAGAACGTTATATGCTATAATTTATATGTAGTAGTGCGTCCTTCAAGGCTGCGAAGATGAATGACCTGATTGCCAAGCACCCAATGGACGGTGTGCGGTTTACAAAGCCGGTTTGTGCGACAGACGATATTAAGTTCCTCACCCGTGACGAGCAGCGCGTGTTTCTTAAAACAGCGAAACGCTCCCGCAACTACAATCAGTACGCACTGATCCTTGAAACCGGCTTGCGTACCGGTGAGATGATCGGGTTGACGTGGGATGCGATTGACTTTGAAAAGCGCACGCTCACGGTCAATAAAACGTTGGAGTACCGCCACAAGCAGCACTTTTGGCGCGCAGGTCCTCCCAAAACGCAGCAGAGCTATCGCACCATCCCCCTGACAGATCGGGCCTATGAAATTCTGAAAGAAATCAAGGACAAGCGCCCTTGGCAAAAGGAATCTCCGCTGCTCTCGCAAACACTGGAATATATCGACCGGCGAACGGGGGCAATCTCCCGGCTGGTCATGCGCGATCTTGTCTTTGTCAACTGGCGTACCGGGGAACCGGCGAAGAACAGTTCCTATGATACCCACCTTTATAAGCTATGTGACAAAGCGGGAATTGAAAAATTCTGTATGCACGCTTTACGCCATACCTACGCAACAAGGGCGATTGAATGCGGCGTGCAGCCCAAGGTTCTTCAAAAGCTGCTTGGGCACGCAAGTATAAAAACAACGATGGACAGATACGTCCATGTCACATCCGAATCTTTGGATCAGGCTGTGCGGCAATTCGAATCAGGCAGGGTTTCCTAGCATATAAGTCCATGCGAAAATGGCGTAAAAATGGCGTAAGCCAAACGCGCCGGATTCCGGAAGCCCTTGAAAATCAAGACTTTTTAAGGAGATAGAGAAAACTATGAAATTAGGTATCGTCGGACTGCCGAATGTCGGCAAGTCCACTCTCTTCAACGCGATCACCAACGCGGGCGCGGAAAGCGCCAACTACCCCTTCTGCACCATCGAGCCGAACGTCGGCATGGTGGCCGTTCCCGACGAGCGCCTCGATAAGCTCGCCGAGATGTACCACCCCAAGAAAAAGACCCCCGCCGTCATCGAATTTGTCGACATCGCGGGTCTTGTCAAGGGCGCAAGCCAGGGCGCGGGCCTTGGCAACAAGTTCCTTGAGAACATCCGCCGCACGGACGCCATCGTGCACGTTGTGCGCTGCTTCGACGATGAAAACATCATGCACGTCGTGGCCGACGCGAGCACGAACGTCCCCGTCGACCCCCTGGGCGACATTGAGACCATCGACCTGGAGCTCATCATGGCAGACCTTGAGATGGTCAACCGCCGCGTCGAAAAGGCGACGAAGATGGCCAAGGGCGACAAGAAGTTCCTGCACGAGGTCGAGCTCTTCTCTGCTCTTGCCAAGCACCTCGACGCGGGCAAGAGCGCGCGCACGTTCGAGGTTTCGTCCGACGACGCTGAGCTCATCGCGACCGCCGATCTTTTGAGCCTCAAGCCCATCATCTACGCCGCGAACATGGACGAAGACGGCTTTGCGAATCAGGACGGCAACCAGTATCTCCAGCAGGTCAAGGAGCTCGCCGACCGCGAGGGCGCGCAGGTGCTGCCGATCTGCGCCAAGCTCGAGCAGGACATCGCCGAGCTCGACGGCGAGGACCGCGCGATGTTCCTCGAGGAGCTCGGCATTCAGGAGTCCGGCCTCGACCGCCTGATCAAGTGCTCCTACGCGCTGCTCGGCCTCATCTCGTTCCTGACCTACGGCGAGGACGAGTGCCGCGCCTGGACCATCAAAAACGGCACCAAGGCTCCGCAGGCCGCGGGCAAAATTCACTCCGACATCGAGCGCGGCTTCATCCGCGCCGAAACGATCAATTTCGACGACATGATCCGCTGCGGCAGCGTCGCGGCGGCAAAGGAAAAGGGATTGCTGCGCAGCGAGGGCAAGGAGTACGTCGTCAAGGACGGCGACATGATCTACTTCCGCTTTAACGTGTAAAATTCCGAAAATTCCATCATAAATTTCCAAAGACGGTGCAGCTTAGCTGCACCGTCTTTTTTAAGTGAAACGGGTGCGCTACCATGGTAGCGATTCTGCAAACCGTTGGTATCACAGGAAAAATCGCACTTTAAATTTTTGGACCGCTACCAAACCACTACCACGACTGGCCCGCAAAGCGCTGGAATACAAGGAAAGGCGAAAATCCTAAGGGGATGCGATATCCACTGGATTGAACAATTTTTTCTTTATTATGCTGCATTTTGATTATTTTCTATTGTTTCTGCAACAATTTGAGGATTTGCAAATTTTGGCGGCAACCACGGGGAAGCGGGAGAGACGGCGGGTGTTCGGCCGCGAGAAGATAGAAATTTATGAAAGGAGAGTAACATCTATGAAAAAGTTACTCGCAATGGTGCTGG
>OODL01000901.1_pt1 | contig 30745 bp, 23 predicted proteins | sample 1671181 | NCBI WGS metagenome assembly OODL01 (sample SAMN06348130, study PRJEB24527) | human gut metagenome | biome: human gut; feature: ankylosing spondylitis patient; material: feces | host: Homo sapiens | place: China | collected 2015-10 | reverse complement strand
TGTCATCATCGTGGTGCTGGCGCTGGGGATGGAGAGCCGGCTGCGCCTTAAGAACGAGGAAACGGAGCGGCTGAACCTCGAACGTGAAAAATGAAGAGCGACCGTTTCCTGCAAAGCATGAGCCGCATCGTCGATCGCTATGCGGTCGTCAATCTGGATACCGGACGCTACCGCTATCATGAGCTGCGGTTTGATCAGCCGCTCTATCCGACCTCCGGACAGTATTCGGAAATGGTCGAAATCATCTCTAAACGCTATGTCGCGCTGATCGATACGGAAAACGCCAAGCTCTCGCGCCTGCTCGCGCCCGAATACCTGCGCGCGTTCTCCGAATACCGTATGCTCCTGTTCGGCGCGGTCATGGTCATCATGATGATTTACCGTCCTCAGGGCCTCATTTCCGGCGAGAAACGCACGTACAAGATCACGAACAAGGACAAGATCGACAGCTCCAAGTCGGCTTTCGACGTTCCTGCCACGGGAGGCCAGGCATGAACACCCCTGTGCTCGAAGTAACCAACCTGTCCAAAAATTTCGGCGGCCTGCGCGCGCTCAACGAGGTGGATCTCACGATCAACCGGCAAGAAATCGTCGCGCTTATCGGCCCCAACGGCGCGGGGAAGACCACGTTCTTCAACTGCATCACCGGCATCTATCTGCCCACCGAAGGGACCGTCCAGCTTCACCTGCCCGAGCGCAACGGCAAGCCCGCCAGTTCCACGACCCTCAACGGCATGAAGCCCAACGAGATCACGTCGCTCGGCATGGCCCGCACGTTCCAGAACATCCGCCTGTTCCCGAGCATGACCGTGCTCGAAAACGTCATGATCGGACGCCATTGCCGCACGTCGGCGGGCATCGCCGGAGCGGTCTTTCAGGACTCGCGCACCAAGGCCGAAGAACAGGCTACCATCGACCGCAGCTATGAACTGCTGCGCGAGGTGGGCCTGAACATGCATTATCAGGACGAGGCCCGGAACCTGCCCTACGGAGCACAGCGCCGTCTGGAGATCGCCCGCGCTCTGGCGACCGATCCCGCCGTGCTGCTGCTCGACGAACCCGCCGCGGGTATGAACCCTCAGGAGACCCTCGAACTCAAGTCGCTCATCCTGCACCTGCGGAAGGAGTTCGACCTGTCCATCCTGCTCATCGAGCACGACATGGGCATGGTCATGTCCCTGTCCGACCGCATCTATGTCATGGAATACGGTTCGCGCATCGCTGCCGGCACTCCCGCGGAAGTGCGCAGCAACCCGCGCGTCATTCAGGCCTATCTGGGAGAAAGCGAAGATGCTTGAAGTCAAGGGCATTGATACCTACTACGGCAACATCCAGGCCCTGCGCGACGTTTCCCTGCGCGTGGATGACGGCGAGATCGTGACCCTCATCGGTGCCAACGGCGCCGGCAAGTCCACCACGCTCATGACCATCTGCGGCATCAACCGGCCGCGCAAGGGCGCGATCCTCTGGAACGGCGAGCCCATCCACGAGCTGCCCCCGCACGAGATCGTCCGCCTGGGCATCTCGCAGGTGCCCGAAGGCCGCCTCATCTTCCCCGACCTGAGCGTGCGCGAGAACCTCGACCTGGGCGCCTTCCTGCGCAACGACGTGCAGGGCATCAAGGAAGACATGGACTATGTGTTCGACCTCTTCCCCATCCTGGCCCAGCGCCGCAAGCAGACCGGCGGCACCCTGTCCGGTGGCGAACAGCAGATGCTGGCCATCAGCCGCGCCCTCATGGCCCGGCCCAAGCTGCTCCTGCTGGACGAGCCCTCGCTGGGCCTCGCGCCCATCATCATCCAGCAGATCTTCCAGATCATCCAGCGCGTCAACGCCAACGGCACCACGGTCTTCCTGGTGGAACAGAACGCCAACCAGGCCCTGCGCATCGCCCACCGCGGCTATGTGATGGAGAACGGCCGTATCGTCACCAGCGACAGCGCCGAGAACCTGCTCAAGAGCGAGGACGTGCGTTCCGCCTATCTGGGCATGTAAAAATCAATGGATCCTAACTGCCCTGCCGGGCGGTATCGTTGGAAGGGAAGGAGCCGCCTTGCGCGAAAGCTCCTTCCCTTTTTTGATGCTCGTGGAGCAGATCGCAGCGAGTTTGGTCACTTACTGAAGAGCATTTCCCTCACGTTAGGGATGAGCTAAGGTGACGCGGCACAGGTATGGACAGGGACTGATGTCCATGATAGCCGGGGCCATGAATATCTTCGCTCTTATCATATTTATCGCTGCTATCGTGGCCCTAATTCGCTTTTTTCGTCCACGTTCCGAAGACCATCAGCAGATATCCAGAAAAAAACAACCCGCCGCCATTTTAACGGGCGATGAGGACGTGCTAATAAAACCATCCCCGGTGGAAGCCAGAATCTGGGCAAAAGAAGATGCGGAAGACCAAGCAGATGGAATGGTCCTGAAAATTCCGTCATACAACGAAACCGGCACCGTCTACATATGCAACTTGCGCAGAGTACGCTGCTCCTGCCAGGACTGGCTCAAACGCCGCAACTTCGGAAACGACCAGCATCCGGCACGCATCTGCAAACATCTGGCCGAAGCATACACCAAACACCGCGACAAGCTGCCAGAATCTCTGCAACCATGGCGTGCTATCATCGACACCCAAGGCCAGACAGGTACAGGTATGCCGTATAATAGAAAAGATTATGGAGAGTTTGAGGGCGCGGTCTACATCGTGGATACACGCAACTTCGTCCGTTCTGGATGGGTGAACCTCTACTTTGAAGGCAAGTTCTACGGCTGGAACCGTGAAGAACGCCGCTGGAGCTACAACAGAGGCCCCTACCCACGCAGCTTGTGGGTAAAAATATTGCGGAAAACATTACAAGATAGAGGCTTGTAGCCAGCAATTCGAAAGGACTCCCCCACGCCCATGGAGCGCCCCACGCAGAAACGCCTCTCCCGCATGAGACGGAAGAGGCGTTTTGCTATCATGGAAACAGGGATGGAATCCCTGCCGTGATGGGAGCTTTTCTCCTACTCCACCACCTTCGGCGTGCCCGAGACCGGCAGGGTACCGGTGCGGATGAAGGTATCCACCAGGCCGAAGACCAGATCGTTGCCGCAGAAATGCCCGCGCGCGATGGAGGCCCGGAACTCGGGCAGGCGTTCCTCGAAGCGGCGCAGCAAGGCGGGCTCCAGGGTCATCATGTCGGCCTGCATGCCGTAGTTCAGACGTTCGAGGTACAGGGCGTTGAAACACTGTTCCACCATGGCCTTGAGCGGCAGGCTCAGGATGGGCTTGCCCAGGTGCAGGGCCTCGGTCATCAGGGTATGGCCGCCGCCCTGAATGACGTAGGAACAGCCTTCCAGCAGCTTGAGAAAGCCCTCTTCGCTCTTCTTCATGAAGATGACGTTGCCCTCGCGGCCTTCCGTCCGGTCATAGCCGAAGACATAGCAGGGGCGGTCCGTGGCCTGGAGCAAAAAGTCCACCAGCTTGCGGTGCGTGGAATTACTCTGGTAGACCACCACATGGCCGTCGTCACGGGGATTGAGGCGCAGCACGCTTTCACGCAGGATGGGGGGTACCACGCGGGCGTGGTAGCGGGGCTGCACCGGCGGCGCATAGAAGGAGACCAGCAGGTTCTGCTCCGTGGGCCGGAACAGATAGCGGGGCGTGATGCCCTGCAGCAGGTGATCCCACCACATGCGCGGCGGCAGCCAGCCGTGGCGACAGCAGGTGATGACGTGCTGATGGTCGAGGGTCAGGCAGTGCAGCCCGGCCTTCTCGGCCGCACGCGGCACGAAATATTCCAGGTCCGTCATGCAGACGTCGGGCTTGAACTGGTCGATAAGGCGCAGCACTTCATCCACATAGCGCTGACGGTGCCAGAGCAACGGGATGGCCTTGCGCACCGTGGCGCCCACATCCACCTGATAGTTGCGGAACACCGTGCCCAGATTGGGGATGCGGTGCACCCGGAATTCGGGCTCCAGTATCTTGGGGGCGTCGTCATTGGCCACGAACAGAAATTCGTGTGCGCCCAGACGGCGGGCGATGGTCAGCCCGCGCATGGCATGGCCATGCCCTGTCCCGTGGATGCCGTAAAGGATTCGCGCCATTCTTTCCCCCTGTGGTATAAACGCTAGTCATACCAACGGGCTTTGACAGCGTCAACCGCGCACGCCTCCACGCGCGCAACTTGTCCTGCTGCCGGAAAAAACATATCTCTGCCGGAGGAGCCCACGCCAAGGACACGCCATGAACAGCCTCCGATACATCCATGCCGCCGACCTGCATCTGGACACCCCCTTCCTGGGCCTGAGCCGTACCGATGCCGGAGAGGCCCTGCAAGCGCAGCTGCGCGACGCCACCTTCACGGCACTGCAACGCCTGTTCGACCAGTGCGAGCGCCTGCGGCCGGACTTTCTCGTCCTGGCCGGGGACATCTACAACCAGGAAGAGCACAGCGTCAAAGCCCAGCTGGCCCTGCGCGACGGCTGTGTGCGCCTGCAGGCCTGCGGCATCCCGGTCTTCTGGGCCCACGGCAACCATGACCCGCTGGACTCGCGGCTGAAGACCGTGGACTGGCCCGACAACGTGACCATCTTCGGCCCGGAGCCCGAACAGCATGTGCTGTACCGGGACGGGGCCCCCCTTGCCGTGATCCACGGCATCAGCCATGCCCGCATCAGGGAGGCCCGCAACCTGGCCCTCCTCTTCCACCGCCAGCCGGAGACGGATTGCTTCCAGCTGGGCGTGCTGCATTGCAGCGTGGAAGGCAGCCCCACGCAGGACAGATACGCCCCCTGCTCGCTGGACGATCTGCGCGTCGCCGGTCTGGATGCCTGGGCCCTGGGCCATGTGCACGAACGCCGCATTCTGGCGCGCCATCCCTTCATCGCCTATCCCGGCAATACCCAGGGACTCCACATCAATGAAGGCGGCCCGCGCGGCTGCCTGCTGGTCACTGCCGAGGCCTGCGACGGTGCTTTCTCCTGCCGGGAAGAGTTCCTGCCGCTGGGGCCGGTACAATGGCAGCGTCCGGTCATCGGTCTGGACGCCGTGGAACAGCTCGACGCCGTAGAGGACAGGTTGCTGGAGGCCCTGACCACGGTCACGGAAAAGGCTGACGCATCCTGCACGCTCATGGTCGTGCGCCTGTGCCTGCAGGGGCGCACCCCGCTGGACAGCCTGCTGCGCCGCCCGGAGACCTGCCGCGACCTGCGGGAGCGCCTGCATCAGGCTCCCCTGCCCCTGCCTGTCCATATCAAGGATCTGTGCGTGGAGACGGCCCCCGCTGTGGATATGGCCGCCTGCCTGCAACGCCAGGATCTGCTGGGCGAGGCCCTGCGTCTGGCGGAAGGGCTCGAGCAGCAACCCGAAGCGCTGGCCGCCTTTGCCGAAGAGGAGCTGGCGCCCCTGTTCCGGCACTGCCCCGCCGGGATGCTCGACATGCCGGAAGGGGAGGATCTCCAGGACCTGCTGGACGAAGCCCGCTATCTCTGTCTGGACATGCTGGAGGGGAAGTGATGCGCCTGCTCTCATTCCACGCAGACGGCTTCGGTATCCTTGCCCAAACGGGCGCCGAAGGCCTCGGCCCGGGCATCAACATTTTTCTGGGCGACAACGAAGCCGGAAAGTCCACCTGTCTGGCCTTCCTGCGGGCCATGCTCACCGGCTATCCCTCCGGGCGCAAGGAGCGTCAGGCCGGCCAGCCCCTGCGCGGCGGACAGGCCGGGGGCAGCCTGACGCTGGAAAGCGGCCTCCACGGCCTGCTGCATCTGCATCGCCGCCCCGGCCCGGGCAGCGGCCATTTGCAGCTCACCGGCCCCGACGGGGCCCCTGTGCCGGAAAGCCTGCTGGAGCAGCTCTTCCGGGGCATCGACCGTCAGGTCTACAGCAATGTTTTCGGCTTCAGTCTGGGGGAATTGCAGCGCTTCGAGAGCCTGGACGACGAGGCCGTGCGCCACGCCCTCTACGGGGCCAGCTTCGGCACGGGCCTGCGTTCCCCGGCCGATGTGCTGCGCGCCCTGCAACAGCAGGCCGACGCCATCTATCGCCCGCAGGGACGCAAGCTGCCCCTCAACGTCCAGGCAGGCTGCTGGCAGGAGCTGCGGGCCCGCATCCGTCAGGCCGACGCCCGGAGCGGCAACTACGACGCCCTGTGCGCCCAGTGGCAGCAGCGCAAACAGGATCTGGAAGACCTCCGCCGCCGCAAGACGGAGCTGGAGACCGCCCTGCGCCGTACGGAACGGCGCCTCTCGGTCTGGGAGCAGTGGCGGGAGTGGCATCTGCTGGGGATGCGTCTGGAGCGCCTTTCCGGCCTGCCGCAGGATTTCCCGCCGCAAGGGCGCGAGCGTCTGGCCCGTCTGCGCGAACGGGAGGAGGAAGGGCAGCGTGCCCTGCAGGGCCTTCGGGAACAGTGCGCGCGCACACGCGAACGGCTCCGGGAGCTGTGCCCGGATCAGGCCCTTGTAGCGGCCCTGCCCCGTCTGCGCGCCCTGACGGAACAGACCTCCACCTACCGGCAAGCCCTGACCGATCTGCCGCTGGCGCGTCTGCGCAAGGAACAGATCGCCCGCCGTCTGCAGGAAGAGCTTTCCCGTCTGGGCCCTGACTGGGATTGCGCCCGCATCCGTGCCACGGACCGCTCTGTCTTCGGCCGGGAGGAAGTGGAACGGCAGGCCGCCACACTGGCGACCTGTACGACGGCCCTGCAGATGGCCCGCCAGCGGGAAGACGAGGCCGCCGCCGCGCTGGCACAGGCTGAGGAGACCCACCAGGCACACCTGCAACGTCTGGAGGCCCTGCCCGACCGCCAGCCGCCTCTGGACGGCGGCCAACAACGCCACCTGCAACGCCTTCTGGAAAACTGGCAGGAAAAACAGGGGGACCTCCCCCGCTGGCAGCGACGGCAGCAACGGGCCCGGGAAGCCTTTTCACGCGCCTGCGCGCCGCTGCGCCTGGACGAAAACGACCTTGCCGGGCCGGAGCGGCTGCTCCGCCACAGGGACGAGGCCCTCTCGCTGGCCTCCCGTCTCGACCATCTGACAGAGCGCTTGCGCAGCCTGCGGGAACAGCAGGACCACGCACGGCAGGAGCAGGACAAGCTGCAACAGCGCGAGACGGCCCTTGTCCAGGCCATCGACCGGCATCCGGCCCTGGAGCAGGAAGCCCTGGATCGTTTTGCTGCCGCCGTGCGGCATTGCCGTACGCTCCGCTCCGGGATCGCCGCCGAGACGGTCCGGCAGGAAGGGCTTTCACAACAGGCCCAACAGCTGGAGCGTCCTCTGACAGGCGGCAGCCTGCCCCTGCTCTGCATGGGCATCGTGCTCCTGCTCCCCGGTCTGGTCCTTCTGCTGGCCGGACAGTGGGCCCCGGAGCTGCTCCCCTGGCCCGGGCTGGCGGCCTCGCCCTGGGCAGGCGGGCTGGCAGCGGTCTGCGGTCTTGCCCTGCTGGCAGGCGGCCTGCCCCATGCCGGGAAGGCGGAACGCCATCGCCGGGAAGAAGCGGCGCGCATCCGGCAGCTGCTGGAAGAAAGCACAGGACGCCTGCGGGAACAGCAGCACCGCCTTGCCCGTCTGCCCCTGCCGCGCACCATGAACAACGACATCCCGGATGCCGATGAACTGGAAAGCTGTCTGGAAAAACAGCAGGCCGCGCGCCGTCAGCTGGATCAGCTCCTGCAAGAACACGACAGCCTGCGGCAGGAATTGAGGCGCGTCAGGCAAACGCTGGCCCGACTGGCCGAGCAGGAGCAGGAACTCCTTGCCGCCATACAAGACGGGGAAAACCGCTGGCAGGCCATGCTGCCCGCAGCCACGGCGACGGCCTTTGCCCCGGCAGCGGCAGGGCTGCTTTTCGAGCGGGCAGCCACCGCCGCCGCACTGGCGGAGGCACTGCGCGCAGCCGGGGACGATGCCGGACATGCGACCTCTTCCCTGCAGCAGACGGAACAGGCCTTGCGCGACCTGCTGGCCCTGCTCCCTCCCGATACCGCCTGCCCCAGCCTGCCGGAGGCTGTCCGCCGCGGCCTTGCCCTTTGCCGGGAAGCGGAAGAGGCCCGTGCCGGACATTCGCAGGCCGCTGCCGAGGCCGCGACCAGTGCCGGGCTGCTGGAACGCTGCCGCAAGGTACTGGAGGACAGCCGTTGCCGCACGCAGGAAGCGATCCTGCGGCTGGAGACGGCCCGGACCGCCTGGACCGGCGGCCTGCATTCGCTGGGCCTGCCGGAAGACCTGACGCCGGGGACCGTCCACGCGGCCCTGGACGGTATGGAGAGCTGTTTGCGCCTCGAAGAAGAGCTGCAACAGGAAGATTCGCGCCTGCAACGTCTGCACGGCGAAACAGAAGCCCTGCGGGCACCGCTGGCCGCCCTGCTGGAAGAGACGGGACGCCCCGTACCGCCGCAGGATGCCGACTGGCTCCGGCATCTGGAAATGCTGGGCGAGGCGGCGGAGGACGCCCGCCACCGTGCCGCAGAGCAGACCCGCCTGCGCCAGCTGCTGGATGAACAGGAAACGGCCTGCCGCCGTGCGGCAAGCGATCTGGACAACATCCGTACCGATCTGGCGGCCCTGCTGCATCAGGGCGGAGCCCGGGACGACGGGGATTTTTTGCAAACGGCCGCCCTGCTGGAAGAACGGCACCGGACGGAGCAGCGTCGCCTGCTGCTGGAAGACAGCCTGCGCCTGGTGGCCGGGACGCAGCCGCTGGAAACATTTTTGGCTTCTTTCCGGGAAGAGGCCCGGGAGGAAGAGGAACAGGCCTGCGCAGGGCAGCAGCATCTTCTGGAAGGATTGCGTCAGGAAGAAGACGAGCTGGCGGAAGAAGTCGCCGCTCTGGGCGTGCGCGTGGAGGCCATGCGGCAGGACGGGACCCTGGCCGATCTGTTGCAGCAGGAAGCCGACCAGCGGGAAGAGCTGCAGCGGCAGGCCCGTGCCTGGTGCCGCCTGCGTCTGGCCCATGCTCTGCTCCACCGGGCAAAACTGGCCTTTGAGAAGGAACGCCAGCCCCGTGTCATCCGTCGGGCCGCGGCCATATTCCGGGACATCACCGCCGGTGCATGGCAGGACGTGGGCGCCGTCGTGGGCGATTCCAGCCTGCGGGTCATGCCGCCGCAGGGCGAGCCCGTCAGCCCGGAACAGCTAAGCCGGGGCACACAGGAACAGCTTTATCTGGCCCTGCGTCTGGCCTACATCCAGGATCACGCGGCACAGGCCAGCCCCCTGCCGGTCATCATGGACGATGTCCTGGTGGACTTCGATCCCGGCCGGGCACGGCGCACGGCCCGTATCCTGGGGGACCTCAGCCAGGGAAGATACGGCCCCCGGCAGCAGATCCTCTTTTTCACCTGCCATCCCCATACGGCTGCCCTGCTGCGGGAAATCCAGCCCTCCGCCCCCCTCTTCCTGCTGGACAAGGGGCAGATCCGCTCCGCCGGGCCGGAGGAACCGAAAGAAGAGATCGCACGCATCTGAGAGGTATTGCCGGTCACAAGCGCAAACAGGCCCCGGAAGGACAGCAGCCGGTAAGGGAACCGCCCTCCCACCGTGCGGCTCACCGTACGGCTTGTGCTATCTGATGGCTCGCGGGGACTTGCGCTTTCCGCCACGCTGTCCCTGCGGTAGAGGGCTGCATGCCCCTTCTCTGCAGCGCAGGCATCTCAGGACTGGGGGCCCGCATGTTCCTCGTGCCGTCCTCCTGCCGTCCGGCTTGCGCCCCGGCGGGGAACAGGGTAAGTCAGGGCAGCCCCAATCCCAAAGGAGTTCTTATGTCCCTTGCCAGCCGTGGCGCGGAATTTTTCCGCTTCTGCATCGTGGGCGGCCTGACCTTCCTGGTGGACTACGGCCTGCTGTTCCTGCTGACCAGCGTGCTGGACGTCCACTATCTCTGGTCGTCCGCCTGGGCCTTCATCGTGGCCGTCATCGTCAATTATTACCTTTGCGTGTTCTTTGTCTTCCATCAGGCGGCACGCAGCTTTGCCCGGCAGGTGGTCTTCGTGGGATCGAGCCTGGCCGGTCTGGGCATCAATCAGGTCTGCATGTGGCTGCTGGTGGACAAGCTGGCCCTGCACTACATGCTGGCCAAGGTCGTGGCCACGGGCGTGGTCATGATCTGGAACTACATCATGAAGCGCAAGGCCCTCAGCTGACCGGGCAAGGGAAGGCCCCTGCCGTCTTGCGGCTGCCTTTCCAGTACTGCTGCAAAACAGAAAAAGCCGGGCAACAGCCCGGCTTTCTTCATTTACGCCTATAGGTCCTGCTCCGGCCTGTTCCCGCCGGAGGGCATCGCTATCCTCTCCTGCCGCAGCAGCAGTGACAGCATATTGAGCTGAATCTCAAAGGTCTGCCGGGCCCGCTTGCGCTGGCAGTCCAGGATCAGACCGGAAATAAAGCTCAGCAGGGCCGCCAGCATGCAGAACCCGGACACGATCAGGGACGGGAAGCGGGGCACGAGCCCGCTGGACATGTACTCGCCCAGTACAGGCAGGAACAGCCCCAGAGAGATCACGGCCAGCAGACAGGCCAGCGACCAGAAGACCAGCAGAGGACGGTAATCCTTGAACAGAACGGCAATGGTCTTCAGAACGCGAAAACCGTCCCGGAACGTGCTCAATTTGGAAAAGCTCCCTTCCGGCCGGTCACGGTACTGGATGGGCATGGAAGCGATGCGGAAATTGTTGGCCAGGGAAAAGATGGTCATCTCCGTCTCGATCTCGAACCCCTGCGAAAGGATGGGGAAAGATTTGGCGAACAGGGGCGACATGGCCCGCATGCCCGTCATGACGTCCTCGATCTGCTGGCCGCGCCTCCAGAACATGTTGATGCAGCGGCGCACCAGCATGTTGCCGCTGTTGTGGAACGGACGTTTGTTCTCCGTGAAATAGGTGGAGGACAGCCGGTCACCGATGACCATGTCCGCACGGCCTTCCAGCACGGGCGCGCACAGGGCCGCCGCCTGCGAAGCCGGATAGGTATCGTCTCCGTCCACCATCAGATAGCAGTCTGCCTCGATGTCACGGAACATGGTCCGTACCACGTTGCCCTTGCCCTGACGGGGCTCGGAGCGCACGATGGCACCGGCCTCACGGGCCAGACGAGCCGTTTCGTCGGTGGAATTGTTGTCATACACATAAATGTCGGCATCCGGCAGGGCCTGCCGGTAATCCCTGACCACGTTCCCAATGGTCAGCGCCTCGTTATAGCAGGGAATCAGGACCGCGATCCTGTTGCCTTTTTTTTCAGTCTGCATGTCCACTCCTCATGGTCTGTGCCTTGCCGTCCGCAGCTGGCGGCAGCGAACGCCGCAGCAACAGCCAATCTTCGTTCTCAAAAAGCAGGGAACCGTAACGCAGCAACTGGGCCTTGTGTTCCACATGACGCGTCAGCAGCAACGCGGCCTGCTCCGTACGCCAGACATCCATGTAACCGGCGCCATCGGCTGCCATGCAGCGCTGCATAGCCAGCCAGCGCCCGGCCAGGACCGGATCGCCTGCATAATAGATGACGTTCCCGTCCTTGTGCACGGGCAGCATGGGCATACGGGCCGCAAAACGTACCGCCATGCAATCTCCGTCAGCAAAAACCAACTCTTCCGGCCCCGCCTGCGCACGTAAAGCCTGCAGGGCATCCTGCAATCGCAAGGAACGCACTTTGATCTGCCGGGCCTCCTGCGTATCCAGCCAGCTAAGACCGGTCACGTCCGCCAGGGCATGCCGGGCCGCCACCACCTGTTTGCCCTGTCCGAGAGACAGCAATACGACAGCCAGCAGGACGACGAAACCCCGGCGCAGCAGGGGGGCAATGCCCTGCCAGTACAGGGACAGGAGGCAAGTCAGCAGCAGCCAGGAAAGCGGCACCAAAAAGCGCGTGCCCCGCAGGATCTCCTGACTCATGTTCTGCCGTCCCAGATGGCGGGCCAGCCACATCTCCAGGGCGCAGAGCACACAGCCGCCCGCGATGCCCAGCACCATGCCCGGCATGAGCCGCAGCAGGGTGCGCACCGGCCCGGCCAGCTGCTGTCTTTTTTTGAACAGTATGGCGGCTGCTACGGCTGCCGCGGGGAACAGCGGGACGGGGAAGGTATAATAGCGCAATATGTCCGCAAGGCTCTGCCAGACATCATGCCAGTCCTTGCTGTAACGCAGGGCGCGCACCTCGGCAAAAAGCCCGGCATACTCGGCCGGCGGTGCTGGTGTATCCGCAAGAAAAACTTTCAGATATATAACAACGGGAACTGCGAAGCTCAACAGATTCAGCAGGCTCAGGCCCGCGTGGCGCCACAGTCCCCTGTCCCGCCAGAGCAGGAAAAAGGCCATGAAGAACATGGCTCCGCCCATGAGGGCGCTGACCGTATGCACCAGCATGGCACAGCCTGACAGGAACATGACCACAGGCTGCAGCGAAGGGCGTTTGACGGCCGCACAGGCCAGCAGCAGAAGGAAGGGCCAGAGATCGGCATAGAAGATGCGCGGCACCGGATCCGAGCGCATGCTGCCCCAGAAGGTGCCGAACGACCAGTGCACGGCAATGCTCATCAGGATCGAGAGCAGGACCGCCAGAGAGGGGCTGCGGAACAGGCAGCGCCCCAGGATGTAATAGGCAAGGAAGTGCAAAAAGACGCCCAGCGCGCCCACACGCAGCATGTCCGTGGCCGCATTGTCCCCGTCGGGGAGCAGACCCGCCAGGGCCGTCAGCAGGTTGGGCACGCCCGGATCCTGCGGGAAAAAAGACGCCACCGGGTCACGGGCAAAGGCCGCGGGGCATTCCCCGGCTTCCATGATCTGCGCGTAGTTCTGCAGGTCGCTGTCCATGCCGATGCCCTGGGGATTGAGGTCCAGCGTCCCCTGCAGGGCACACCAGCAGAACAGCACGGCCAGCAGGACCAGAAGCAGATCCGCAAGCCGGTGTCTTTTGTGTTCAGTCTCTTTCATAGCGGCAGCCCGTCTCTTGATAGATGCCATCCCGCCGGTCTCAGTCCCGGCGGGATTCCTTTTCCGCAGCCTGCCGGCGGGCGGCCGCCAGCTCCCGGGCACGCCGGATCAGGCGCTGGTCCATGCGCCGCATGATCTGGCGGCTGTGCGTCAGGATGTACACCCCGCCCAGGATGCCCACGGCGCCGAAGGCCTCGCGGAAAGCAAAGTCCTCTCCCAGCAGGGTCACACCCAGAACAACGCCCACCAGCGGCATGATGTTGAGGAAGATGGCCGCCTGCCCTGCCCCCACCACCTTGACCCCCATGTTCCAGAAGATCATGGCGCACACGCCGCCGATCCAGACGATATAGACCATACAGGCCAGGGTCGTGCCGCCCACGCTGTGCACGTCCAGCTGGCCGGTCAGCGCGGCGTAGATGAAGGTGCCCGCCGTCCCGAACAGCCCGGCCCAGGCCGTGGTCGTCAGGGGCGGAAGATGGCGCATGACGCGGAAGCCCGTCAGGGAATAGACGGCCCAGCCCAACTGGGCGGTGAAGAACAGCAGATCCCCCTTGTTGAAGGAGATATGCAGCAATACGTCTATCTGTCCCTTGCTGACGAGGAACAGCGCCCCTGCCACGGAAAGCAGGATCCCCAGCAGCTCGATGGGCAGCAGGCGCTCGCGCAGGAAGATCAGGGCCACCAGTGCCGTCACGGCCGGAGTGGTCGTGGCGATGAGAGTGGCATTGCTGACCGTGGAGAGCTGCAGACCGGTGAACTGGGCGATATTGTTGAGCGCCACACCGGTGATGCCCATGAGCAGCAGGGCCGGCATCAGGCGCAGCGGCGGCAGGAGCGGCAGCCCCCGCCAGCGCATGAGCGCGAAAAAGGTGATGCTCATGAGCAGATAACGCACTGCGGTCATGGTGGACGGGTTCAGCTCCCGCATGGTGATCTTGACCAGCAGCGGCTGGGCGCCCCACAGGGCGGCCGTCAGGGCCAGCAGGGCAAAATATCGGCTTGTGGCTGTCGTCATGATCTTCTCCAGAGGCCTTCCTGTGCGCGCACCATAGCGCAAAATAAAAGATTTTTCGAGATATACGCACGCAGGATCCCCGCCGGGCCCCCCCGATCCTGAACCGGCGTTGACGTGATCTGCGGCGGCAGGCAAGCAATGCTGCGGTTCCTTTAAAAAAGTATCGCAAATCCCGTACCGCCGCTTTTCTTCCCTGCTGACCGGCAGGGGCACGCAGTCCGGGATCGATGCTGGCCCTGTTCTGCGTCATACGCAGAGATAAGCCGGCACGGATTCGCTACCTTTTTGAGATGATTGTCTTTCTATTTTTCAAAGGCAAAATAAATTGAAAACAACTTTCAATTCCGTTGACATCAATTTTCAATCATGGCATGTTGGCCTCAACAAAACACATTACCACAGGAGCCACCATGCCGAGATTGGAAAACCTTCCCCAGACCCGGATCTCTTTCCGCCGCAGTGCCAACAACCTGCACATCGCCACCGGCGAGGATCTGGATCTGGAACAGGCCCGTGCCATCCTGAACCTCATGCGCTGCCACAGCAACGACTGCAACAAATTCTTCATCGATGTGCGCCATGTGACCCGCATCCAGCCGGCGGCGGCCGCAGCCCTGCGTGGTGCGCCCCAGCCTTCCATCGCGCCGCAGCGCATCCACTACAAAGGCTCCCGCGGCTTCGAGCTGGCGACGAGCGGCAACAAGGTCCTCATTGTCCCTGAAAAGGCAAAGCATGTTTGCAAGGGCACCTGCCCCAACTGCCGCTGCAAGGACAAAAAGGCCCGCGCCAAGGCGCGGAATACGGCCCGGGCGGCCGTGGCGTCGGGGGGCGCCGCTGTTGCCTGATGGATGTGAACCTCAAACAGTAAGGAAGAAGGTCATGAAAAAAATTCTTACCCTCATGCTGGCTGCCGGCATGCTCCTGGGGGCCGCCAGCGGCGCCAAAGCCATCGATTTCAAAGCCTCCGGCGAATGGCTGGTGGGCTTTGGTCTTGGTGACGGCAGCCTTATCAAGGATGTGGACAACAAGAAACGCCATCACGAGGATACCTTCAATGCCGGTCAGCGCGTCCGCCTGCAGTTGGATGCCGTGGCCTCCGAATCCCTGTCCGGTACGGTGTTCTTCGAGATCGGCGACCAGATGTGGGGCAATGCCGAAAGCGGCGGCGCCCTGGGTGCCGACGGCAAGGAGGTGAAGGTCAAGAATGCCTACATCGACTGGATGGTGCCCAATACCGACCTCAAGCTCCGCATGGGCCTGCAGGCCGTGGCCATGCCCAACGTGGCCGGCGGTTCCGCCATCATGGACGGTGACGCCGCCGCCGTGGTCGCCAGCTACCAGTTCAACGACAACGTGGGCCTGACCGCCCTCTGGATGCGCCCGCTCAACGACAATTATGCTGGCCGTGTCTATGGCGACAGGGAAGATTACCAGAAGAACTACCTGGACAACATGGACCTCTTCGCGCTCATGCTGCCCCTGAAGTTCGACGGTGTGGAACTGACCCCCTGGGCCATGTACGGCATGCAGGGCAAGAACACCCGCTTCAATGAAGGCGGCGTGGAGACCGCCGACGGTGCGCTGGACGTGACCCTGCCCGGCTACCTGCCCGGCATGAACGAGTTTGCCCTCGGCAAGACCAGCAAGGCCTACGGCTCCATGTTCTGGGCCGGTCTGCCCGTGGCCATCACGGCCTTCGATCCCCTGAACATCGAATTCGACATCAACTACGGCTATGTGGAAGCCATGGGCCGCTACGACGTGCTCAAGCGCGGTACGGACTTGGTGCGCGGCAACAGCAAGCGTGAAGGCTGGCTGGTCAAGGCCCTGGTGGAATACAAGATGGACTGGGGCACCCCCGGCATCTTCGGCTGGTATGCCTCCGGTGACGACGGCAACGTCAAGAACGGTTCCGAGCGGCTGCCCTCCATCGCCGGCGCGGGCAACTTCACGTCCTTCATGGGCGACGGCAACCTGGCCTGGGGCACCGGCTACAACTTCTACGACAACAATCTGACCTACGCCGGTACCTGGGGCGTGGGCCTGCAGATCGCGGACGTGAGCTTTGTGGAAGACCTCAAGCACACCTTCCGTGTGGCCTACTGGGGTGGCACCAACAGCCCCTCCATGGTCAAGTACATGGGTTCCGGCGTGGCCTGGGACGACACCACCGCCGCCCAGGACGGTCCCTACCTGACCACCAACGACGGTCTGCTGGAATTCAACCTGGTCAACTCCTGGCAGATCTACGAGAACCTGGAAGCCAATCTCGAGCTCGGCTACATCGTCAACATGATGGACAAGGATACCTGGGACAAGAGCTATATCAGCGAACAGCGTAACTGGTCCAAGCAGGATGCCTGGAAGGCCCAGCTGATCTTCGCCTACAGCTTCTAGCCCTCCCGGGGCGGGCCATCCGCCCCTCTCCCGCGCGTGCTTCTCCTTCCCGCGCGCACTCCGCCGCCGCTGTTTTTGCAGGAACAGCGGCGGCCTCCTTTTTCTGGCGGCTGCCGGCAGGCTCATCCGGCGCCGTGGGCACCGGATGCAAGATGCTCCTGCCTAGGGCAGACGGGCATACTCCTCTTCGCTGACAGGCTCCAGCCACTGGGAGCGGCAGCCCTCACCGGGGACTTCCACGGCCAGATGCACGAACCAGCTGTCCCTGGCCGCGCCGTGCCAGTGCTTGACCCCGGCGGGGATGTGGACCACGTCGCCCGCGTGCAGTTCGCGTGCGGGCTTGCCCCACTCCTGATACCAGCCGCGCCCGGAGGTGCAGAGCAGTATCTGCCCGCCGCCGCTGGCGGCCTCATGGATATGCCAGTTGTTGCGGCATCCCGGTTCGAAGGTCACGTTACCGATGACGACCCCTTCGGTGGAAAGCATGTTCAGGTAACTGTTGCCGACAAAGTAGCGGGCATAGGCCGTGTTGGCACCGCCCTGGGCGAAAGGCCCCCTGTTTTCCTGCATGGTCGTTTCCTTTTGTTGATCGTTATATGTCACGCCCGGGCGGTATCGCCGGAGGCGCGGCCACACTGCCGGGCAGCCGCGGACGGACTGCGCCGTGTACCGCTACCGCTCCCCGTGCCTGTCCCGTCAGCAGGGCAAAGACAGAGCCTTCCTGAGGCTGGGGAAACACATCCCCTCCGGCGCTCTTGCACAGTCGTGCCGTCTGCCCGCGGACGCCACTGGCGGCGTCTTCTCTCCCTGCCGTCTTTTGGTTACACTGGACAGGCAGCCCGAACCGGAGGTCCTCATGGCATCCTCAGCCCTGTCCATCAAAGAAGATATCCTTGCCGCTCTGAAAGACATCCTGATGCGGCACCTCCCCGCCCCGGAGATCCGCCCCAGCCCCATCGACGGTCTGGTACTCGTCCGGCGAGAAGATCCCCCCGCATCTGACCGCTGTTTCGAAAAACCTCTGACAGCCATCATCGTCCAGGGGGGCAAGCGCTCGCTCATCGGCTCGCAGGAATTCGTCTTCCGGCGGGGCCAGTTCCTGGTCTCCGGCATCGACATGCCCAGTTCATCTTCTTTTTTCGATACGGCTCCCGGACAGCCTTTCCTCTCCCTCTTCTTCTATCTGGACAGGCAGATCCTGACGGACCTCATGCTCAGGATGCGGCCTGCGGGCAAAACGCCGCAGGAAGACGGCCCCGGCGTCGCCGTGGCGGATGCCGAACCGGAATTCCTGGAAGCGGTGCTGCGCCTGGCCGAGCTGCTGGACAAGCCGGAGCAGATCGCCATCCGCGCCCCCATGATCCTGCAGGAGCTGCACTATCTGCTGCTGATCGGGCCCCTGGGCCATGTGCTGCGCGGACTCTATGCCCAGGGCTCGCAGAACAGCCAGGTCTTGCAGGCCGTCTCCATCCTGCGCCGGGATCTGGGGGCCCCGGTACGCATGGAGAGCCTGGCACGGCAGGTGGGCATGTCCCTGTCCACGCTCCATCGTCATTTCAAGACCGTCACCGGCCTGAGCCCCCTGCAATACCTCAAACAGCTCAGACTGCACGAGGCCCAGCGCCTGATGCTCATGGAAGACATGCGCGCGGCCTCGGCGGCCCTTTCCGTAGGCTATGAGAGCGTGACCCAGTTCAGCAGGGAGTACAAACGCATGTTCGGCGAACCGCCCCACCGGGACATCCAGCGGAAACGCACGCTTGCGCCTCTGGGCGAAGCCGGGGCGGGCGGCCTTTAGGATACGTCCGCGTCATCCGCCTGCGGGCCGGCCCTGTTCCGCGCCGGTGCGGCCCGTCCTCGTAGGGCCGCGCCCTTCCTGACCTCAAGACCATCCCGTCATTCCCGCATGCCCCGGCAACAGGAACACAGCCGGGGCGCGCGGGGACACTATCGTCCTGCCCGGTGATCTAGGCCTCCGGCAGCACGCTGTTGACGCAGGCAAGGGCGTTGAGCGTGCGAGGGAAGCCGATGCAGGGCAGCATCTGCAGCAGGGCATCCACCAGCAGCTGCTTGCCGTTGCCCACGGCGGCATTGCCCTGCACATGGGCCTTGACCTGGGCCTCACAGCCGCCCAGCGCGCTGATGATGCAGAAGGTCAGCAGCTCCCGCAGCGGCAGATCAAGCCCCGTGCGCGTATAGATGTCGCCGAAGCAGAACGCGGAAAGATGCCGGACGAGGATCTCCCGCTGTCCTTCAGGGGCCGAAGCGTGCATCTTGCCGATGGCATCCCCGAAAATACCGGTCTGTACGGCAAGGCCTTTTTCAAAGCGGTCTTCTTCGCTCACCGTGCCGCCTTCAGGCAGGGGCAGGGCGATACCGGCGGCCTCCAGGGCGGCATCCGCATGGCGCAGGGCCGCCTCCGTCCGCGGGAAGCCGATATAGGGCGCGCACTGGTACAGGGCCTCGCGGATCTCTTCGGGACGCACGCCCTGATGCAGGGCGGCCCGTGTCTCCTCCCCTATCCCCTCCGGCGTCTGGATGGCGGCCAGGACGACCAGGGTGATGAGGCGGCGCCGACGCGCATCCAGGCAGCCCTGTCCGGCGATCTCGCCGTATTCCAGGCGCTCCCGGATAGCCGCCAGTTCGGGATCCGTCCCGGCCAGTGCCGGGGCCCCCGTCTTGCCCAATTCCTTCCTGTACGCTTCCGCTTTCTGCATCCTGTCCATGGTGTTCCCCACGATATCTTCAACGGTTGTGCCGGATGCCCCGGCATGAGAAAGACGGCCCGCCGCCGCATACCGGGGAACGCAACGCAAAGATGCCTCCTGCTCCCCGTCGACGCAGACCGGAAGGCTCCGCCCTTTTCCGGCAGATCCCGTCCGGGCAACGGACCTTTGTCCTGTGCTTACCGGGATACGCCGACCCGGCTGCCGGGTACAGACCTGTTCCTGGCAAATAGTTGCCCAAAACTGTCGCGGGATGGCCCACGAAAAAGGGGACACCTTGCGGTGTCCCCTGCGTATGTTCACTGAAAGGCTGCGCCACGGCAGCCGGGCGGGATGGGCTAGGCTTCTTCGGTATCGCGCACCACTTCGAGGATGCCGGACTGGCCGCGGATGGCCTCGATGACATCATAGAGCTGGGTGGCGTTGCACACTTCCACGGTCAGGCGCAGTTCGGCCCGGCCGTCCACCAGCGCCCGCGAAGACAGCGCCGTGATGTTGATGCCCTGCAAGGCCAGGAGCTGGGCGATGCCCGCCAGCACGCCGCTGCGGTTCTGGGCCAGGATGAAGATACCGGCCTCGTAGGGCTTTTCCTCCTCGCCGTCCCAATGCACGGAGATGAGGCGCTCCGGCTCCATATTGGCCACATTGGGACAGTCCGCACGGTGGACGGTGACGCCCATGCCGCGGCTGATGTAACCGATGATGGGGTCCCCCGGCACCGGGTTGCAGCACTTGGCAAAACGCATGAGCACGCCGTCACAGCCGGAGATGCCCACGCCGTCGCTCTTGCGCTTGGCGGCTTCCTTGCTTTCCTTGATGGTGGGCGTGGCCGGTTCCGCAGCCGCGGCATTATCGGGATGCAGGACGGCATAGAGCTTGTTGAGCACACGGCGCGGCGTGATATGCGCATAGCCCACCGAGGCCACCAACTCGTCCACGTTCTCGAAGTTCATCTCCTGGGCCACGATGGCCAGCTGGCCGTCCTTCAGGGCGCGCGCCACATTGAGGTTGACCTTGCGGCCTTCCTTTTCCAGCATGTCGCGGCCCAGGGCCAGGGCATGGGCGCGTTCCTCGGTACGCAGGTAGCGCTGGATGCGGCTGCGGGCGCGGGCCGTCTTGACGATCTTGAGCCAGTCGCGATTGGGGTTGCGCGAAGGATCGGTGATGATCTCCACGATGTCGCCGTTCTTGAGCGGCGTGCCCAGCGGCATGAGGCGGCCGTTGATCTTGGCCCCGGCGCAATGATGGCCCACCTTGCTGTGGATGTGGAAGGCGAAGTCCAGCGGCGTGGCGCCTTCGGGCAGTTCCTTCACATCGCCGGCAGGGGTGTAGACGTAGACCTCGTCCTTGAACAGGTCCAGCTTGAGCGAATGCATGAACTCGCGCGAGTCCGCTTCGTCGCCCTGGCGCTCGAAGATCTCGCGCAGCCAGGAGAACTGTTCCAGGTCCTTGGAGTTGACCCGGCCCTTTTCCTTGTACAGCCAGTGCGCGGCCACACCGTGTTCGGCCTGCCGGTGCATCTCTTCGGTACGGATCTGGATCTCGATGCGCTCGCCCTCGGGCCCGATGACCGTGGTATGCAGGCTCTGGTAGCCGTTGGCCTTGGGCATGGAGATATAGTCCTTGAAGCGCCCGTGCACCGGCTTCCACTGCGAGTGCACCAGACCGAGCACCGCGTAACAGTCGCGGATGTCCTTGACCAGCACGCGGAAGGCCATGATGTCGTGCATCTCGTCCAGGGTCAGGGACTGGGACTGCATCTTTTTGTAGATGCTGTACTTGTGCTTGATGCGCCCGTAGACCTGCCCTTCCAGACCGTTGGAAGCCAGCAGATCCTGGATGAGGGAGACCACCTTTTCGATGATCTGCTTTTCCACCACCTGATGCGCGTCCAGCCAGTGGTCGATCTGGTTGTAGATGTCCGGCCGCAGGTATTTGAAGCTCAGGTCCTCCAGCTGGCGCTTGAGCAGGTACAGGCCCAGACGGTTGGCCAGGGGCGCGTAGATGTCCATGGTCTCCTGGGCGATGCGGCGCTGCTTGTGGGGCTTCTGGAAATCAAGGGTGCTCATGTTGTGCAGGCGGTCGGCCAGTTTGACCATCAGCACGCGCATGTCGTGGCTCATGGCCAGGATCATCTTGCGGATGTTCTCGGCCTGCGCCTCTTCCTTGTTCTCGAAGACGATCATGCTGATCTTGGTGACACCGTCCACGATGTCGGCCACGTCTTCGCCGAACTTGTCGTCGATCTCTTCGATGGTGGTGCCGGTGTCTTCCACCGTATCGTGCAGCAGGCCCGCCGCCACCGTGGGCTCGTCAAAACCCATGTCGGCCAGGGTATAGGCCACGGCCAGCGGATGGGACAGATAGGGCTCGCCCGAAAGGCGCGTCTGCCCCGCGTGAGCTGTGGCGGCGAACACATAGGCCTTCTGGATCAGCTCCAGATTGGCATCATGGTTGTTGGCCGCCACCTTGTCGAGAATTTCCTGAATACGAATCATAGCGTCCTGCCAGACGGTAAAAAGTTGACGATACCGGTTTTGTCCATGTTCGGCCAACTGTCCCGGCTTGTCAATGACGACGGCCCGGAAGGCAGGGACAGGCGGAGAAAGCTCCCTCCGGCCCGGGGAGGGCCGATGCAGGCCTCCCGATTGTCCGCAAAGGAGCCGCGCTGCCGGGCCTCTCTCAGCCCTCCCGTGCTCTCCTTGTTGCCGCCGGGATCTCCGGGGCCTGTGAACAGCAGGAGGCCGCCCCCGAAGGAGCGGCCTCCCGACAAGCATCATGGTCTGTCCGTGCAGACCGGCATCAGTTAGTTGTCGTGATGCCAGCCCAGGAACATCTTGTAGGCCGGGTTGTCGGTCTCATCCACATGCGGGTAGCCCATGCGGTCGACGCGGGCCAGGAACTCCTCGAAGTCCTCGCGCCGCTCTTCGGGAACTTCCACCCCCAGCAGCACGCGGCCGAAGTCCGCCCCGTGGTAGCGGTACTGGAACAGGGTGAAGTTGTAGGTCACGCGCATGGCGTCCATGAAATTGAGCAGGGCGCCGGGCCGCTCGGGGAAGAAGAAGCGGATCAGGCGTTCGTTGTGCACCTGGGGCGCGTTGCCGCCCACCATATGGCGCAGGTGCAGCTTGGCCAGTTCGTTGTCCGTAAGGTCGCAGGCGCTGAAACCGGCAGCCCGCAGGTCTTCCAGCACGGAGGCCACCTCGTCGCTGTTCTTGATGTCGATGCCCACCAGCACATGGGCGTTGACCGGGTCGGCGAAGCGGGTGCACAGCTCGGTGATGTTGCGGCTGCTGATGGCCTGCACCAGCTGGCGGAAGCTGCCCGCCTTCTCGGGGATGGTCACACCCAGCAGGGCTTCGCGGTTGGCACCGAAGCGCGCCCGTTCCGCCACATGGCTCAGACGGTCGAAATTCATGTTGGCGCCGCTGACCACGGCCACCAGGGTGGTGTCGCGCAGGTTGCCCGCGCGGGCATAGGCACGCAGACCGGCCAGGGCCAGCGCACCGGCCGGTTCGGCCACCACGCGGGTATCTTCAAAGATATCCTTGATGGCGCCGCAGATGGCGTCCGTGTCCACGGTGATGATGTCGTCCAGCAGGTCGCGGCAAAGGGCGAAGGTCTCCTCGCCCACCAGTTTCACGGCCACGCCGTCGGCGAACAGGCCCACGTCCTTGAGCTCCACACGATGCCCGGCCATGATGGAACGGCGCATGGCGTCGGAGTCCACGGGTTCCACGCCGATGACGCGGATCTCGGGCCGCAGGTTCTTCACATAGGCGGCCACGCCGGCGGCAAGTCCGCCCCCGCCGATGGGCACGAAAATGGCGTGAATGGGGTCGGGATGCTGACGCAGGATCTCCATGCCGATGGTGCCCTGTCCGGCAATGACATCGGGATCGTCAAAAGGCGGGATGAACACGTAGCCGGTCTCCTTGATGAGATCCAGCGTATGCCGCCAGGCATCGCTGAAAGACTCACCGAACAGCACCACCTGTCCGCCCAGACGGCGCACGGCATCCACCTTGATGGCGGGCGTGGTCACGGGCATGACGATGACGGCTTCGCATCCCAGACGGCGGGCGGCCAGGGCCACCCCCTGGGCATGGTTGCCGGCCGAGGCGGCGATGACGCCGCGGCGCAGCTCTTCGGGAGAAAGACGGGCCATCTTGTTGTAGGCGCCGCGCAGCTTGAAGGAAAACACAGGCTGCAGGTCGTCCCGCTTGAGCAGCACGCGGTTGCCCAGGCGGCGGGAAAGGCTCACGGCCTCATCCAGCGGGGTCTCGACGGCCACGTCGTAGACCCGGCTCAACAACACCTTGTTCAGGTACTCGCTATGATTCGACATGGAAAACATCCCTTGTAAAAACGGTGCGCCTGCTCACGCCAGAGGCAGGCGGAATCTTTGGAGCATATACCCATTACACACGCCCCACAAGGGGCCGGGGAGCCGCCTTTCCGCAGGACAACGGCTTTTCCGGCCACGGATGCCCCTGCGGCCTCCCCTATCCCTGCAACGCGCTCCCGTCCCGCAGACGCTGCGGCCCTTTCCTCTGGCCCGTCACGTCCTCCTGCATATGAGACGGCAGCAGACATGCCCCGGCCCGAGCCGCCCTCTCTCCCACGGGCCGCCACCCGACGGAACCAGCCGCACATGGGCCTTCCTGCCATAAAAAAAGACCGCCATCTCACGGACAACGGTCTTTTTACCCAAACGGTCTTTTCCTGCCCCGTCAAGAGCAGTCCTCCTGCGCCTGCGATCGCTGTCCCGCCCCAGCAGGAAGCGGTACGGAAGCAGGCTATTTTTTCAGGGCCAGCGAATCCACGATGGCCTGGGCCTGGGCATCATCCACCTTCCCGGCCAGCAGGACGAGCACATGCCGGTCAGCTCCCAGAGCCAGCACGCCCCGCATGGGGATGTTCCCCGCATGGCCCTGCATCTCGTAGACATCATCGGCCCGGAGCCGGACATCCGGCGCATCCAGCATCTTGCGGTACTCCTCCACGATGTCGGCGCGGCTGCGCGTACCGTTGAGGCCCGTCACCAGGCTCACCATGATGCCGGCATCCGGGGAAAGCATGGTCACGGAGCCCTTGTCCTGGGCCTCAATGGTCCAGCCCTCGGGGATGTCCACCGTGAAGAAACTGTCCGCCCCCAGGGGAGAGGCCAGGACGGGCGCGGCCCCCCAGAGGAAACAGCACAGCAAGATAGCGCAGTATTTCATGCTCGATCCGATACCCGTTTTTACAGCAGCCAGCCAATCGCCTTTGGCGCAGGATCAGTGCCGCATGCCGAATTCCTTGCACACGGCGATGATGAACGCCAGCATGAAGGAAAAGACAGCCATGGCACCAAAAACGATGGCAAGAATGCTCAGATTGTCCACAAAGGGGGATGCCATATCACCGTAACCGACGCCTGACCAGGCAGAGAAGCAGTAGCCGTAGCTGAACACGAACAACAACAGGAAAGCCAGGGCCACAAAAGCCAGCCTGTCACGGGAGGCCAGGCGCGCCAGCAGGCTGACGCCCCTACCCGGCAGATGCGTACCGGCCAGCCCGGCCGCCACGACCCCCAGCCCCATGACCTGCATACCCAGCATGAGCAGCATGGCAAAGGTCACGAAACTTTTGTTGGCAAAGGTCACACTGCCCACGGACAGCGGACCGGAAAGCAGGAGCAGCACACCCAACAGGCCCACACCCATCAGAGCCAGCGCCGGATACATATACAGCCAGTGCGGCGCATAGGTCAGCAAAAAGCACAGGTGGCGCCAGCCATCGCGCCAGGTGCGCAGATGCGGCGGACGGCTGCGGCCATCCTTGGCCAGCGTGGTGGGAACCTCGGCCATGCTGAGACCATACAGGGAAGCCTTGACCACCATCTCGGAGGCAAACTCCATACCGGTGGTTTTCAGACCGCAGCGCCGGATAGCCTCAGTGTTGAACCCACGCAGACCGCAATGGAAATCGCCGATGCTGATACGGAAGAACAGACGGCCGATCCAGCTCAGGACCGGATTGCCCAGATACCGATGGAGCGGCGGCATGGCCCCGGGAGCGATCCCCCCCTTGAAGCGGTTGCCCATGACCAGATCCACGCCCTGGCGCAATTTGTCCACAAAGACCTGCAGGCTGGAAAAATCGTAGCTGTCATCGGCATCGCCCATGATGGTATACTTGCCGCGCGCAGCAGCGATACCACCCAGCAGGGCAGCGCCATATCCTTTCTGCGCCACATCCACCACCCGGGCGCCCAGACTGCGGGCTATCTCCTGGGATCCGTCCGTGCTGCCGTTGTCCGCTATCAGCACTTCACCGTCGACGCCGGAACGCTCCAGATAGGCCTTGGCCTTCATGATGCAGGTGGCCAGCGTCTCGGATTCGTTCAGACAGGGCATCAGGATAGTCAGTTCACAGGTATCTTCCATAGCTTTTCCCCTTGATCGGGACACGGCCGTGCCGCATCCCTCTCTCATCACCGGACAAGCTCTGCCGGCAACACGATCTTTTCAGGCAGCTCCCGTTCCCCTTCACGCCAGGCATCAAGACGCAGGAGGAGCGGGAACTCCTCACCCTCACACAACCCCAGCTCCTTGCCGTAGCGCGCCACGAAGTCGGCAGGGACACGCCACAGGAGCAGATAATCAACCTCCTGCCGCCGGGCAGTGGCCCGCAGATCGGCAGGCAGCCTGCCGCCGAGCAACTGTTCCTCCAGGGAATCCACAGGATTGAATTCCAGCCTGTCGCCCACGCGGTCAGCGCTGCGTTCCGGCATTACCAGATAACGGCAGATCATGCCATATTCATAGGAGGCCTTTCCGGCCACGAGCCACCAGGAGGATCCTTCCGGCGTGGACTGCTGCAGGATCCGGGCGGCCCGTTCCATCTCTGCCAGATGTCCGGGGACATCCGCAGGACGTTGCAGCGAAAAGCACGCGACCACGACCATAAGCACCACGCTGAAAAAGCGTACGAGCCTGGCCTGCCACAGACGTCCCTGCTTTTCAGCCCGCAGCAGGAAGAGCAAGGCCGTCCCGACCAGCAGGGGGCCCATGGCAACAGCGGCATAACGTTCATAACTGGCTGCGGAAGCCAGCTCCCGTGCATCCATATAGGCCATGGTCGCATACGCATGGGCCGCCACCCAGGCCAGGAAACCTGCCACCAGCAAAAGCGCGGCAAGGCCCCTGCCCTTCGGCAACAGCCGGGGATCCTTGCGCAGCAGGTACCAGCTCCCGCCACAGGCCAGGAGCAGCAGCACGGCTGAACCGGTCACGAAGGTCAGCAGCCCTATGGCCGGGATACTGACGAGAGGCCGCATCAAAAACGCCCAGGCATACACGGGTATGGCATCCAGAACGGTCTCCAGCCCCCAGGCATTGGCCATGGCAGAAAAATCTGCCCCGGCCGCCCCTGTGATGCAGATGGCACGGTAGACCTTCCACAGCCCCCAGCACAGGACAGCCGGCCAGACCACACTGACGAGCGACCATATCACACGGCGGAACCTTTGTCCGGCAACATCAAACCACTGTCGCAGCGCAAAGGCGCCCAGAACGCACAGGACGAGCAGGATCCCGGTAGGTTTGCACAGGATGAGCACAGCGCAGCCCCCCTGCAGGAGCAGACGCAGCAGCCGTTCCCGGCAGGAAGAGAAGATCACCAGCAGGGCCAGTGCCGTATAGAGGGCCGTCTGCAGGCTTTCCCCATAGCCGAAGACATAGGAACCATAGTCGACATGGGCTCCCAGAGAGCGCAGCAGACCGAACGTCAGCAAAGCACAGAAACAGACCGGCCAGAAGGCAAGGCCCCGCTCCCGGGCCAGATGGATGACGACACCGGTGGCGGAAAGCAGAACAGCGGCTTCGCCTAGGGCTATGGCTGGCTCCGAGAAGGTCCCCATGGGCTGGAGCAGGGCCTGCAGGATGGTGACCATGGGCGGATAGAGCAGCACCGAGTCATTCCGGGGCAGGACGGAGCCCCAGGCCCAGAGGCTGTTTTCCAGCACCAGATGTTTGACGAAACCGCCCCAGAAGAATTCATCCCAATAGACGAGCCTGGCCCCGGCATAATGCCAGGCAAACAGGAACAGCAGGCCCGCGAAGAGCAAGGAGGGAGCGGCCGTCCACATGTAGCGCCGCCGCGGGGCCCCCGCGGTGAACAACGAAAGGCAGACAGGCAGCAGGGAAAGGAAGGAGAGGACAGCCACAGCCAGGCGGACTTCATGATACACGCCCCCCATGGCCGCGAGGACCTGCAGCAGGGCTGTCACGCAGACGGCCAGGAAGGGTGCGCACCAGGGCGCGGCCAGACGCCAGGCCAGAAAAATGCTCAGACAGGTCAGTGAGCCGACAAAAAACAAGATCTCCTCCTTGATGGCTTGCCATGTGGCACCATGCAGACACCTGCCCCCCCCGTACCGGATGAGTACGCCGGGGAACGGTTGCCGGGCAAGGACGCAGTATCGCGGCAACGGATGCCCCGGTCTCTACAGCCGGTAGATCGGGTTGACGCCCCAAACAGACGACTGGGACTGCCGTCCGGAGCCTTGTGCCAGGCAGACCAATCCCCTGCTCGCCATCCTGCGCTTCTTTCCTCCCGTGGAAGGACATGCTGAGCCTATCCTTCCCCAGACTTGCGGGCAAGCCCATTCTCGTCCTTTGGCTTTGCCTTGCGCACCAGCATCCTGCCTGTACTCACAGGCATGTCGACCCTGCCTGCCCTTGTGTCCGTGGCAGGATGGACAGGGATCCCTCCTGTTTCGGGGAAGAAAGGCTTCTCCGTAAAGCGGCAGACCGTGCAGCATACGAACCGCCTCAGGAACAAAAACAGGGAGGAGCCTCAGCCCCTCCCTGTCCGTACAGTCTCGTTTTGTGCCGGCACATCCGTCCGGCCTGCCCTGTTTGCTATCCCTGAGTAGCGCGAGTCTGGGCACGACTCTGGAATTTTTCCCTGTCCACCACCACGCGCTCGTGGGTGCCCTCTCCGATGGGGCCTGCTTCGTCATAGGCAGCCACGGCAAAGGTCAGGCCGCGCCCGTTGGCCGAGACCGACGTCAGCTTCGCCTCAAAGCGCACCTTCATGCCGCAGGGGGTCGGCGCCATGTGGCTGATGTCCACACGGGTACCCACGCTGGTCATGCCTTCGGGCAGGCAGGGACGCACAGCTTCCATGGCGGCCCGTTCCATGCCCATGATCATCATGGGCGTGGCCAGCACCCGGACCTCGCCGCTGCCCACCTGCGCGGCCAGCAGCCCTTCTTCCACCGTCGTTTCCCACTGTCCTGTCATCCCGGCTTTCGGCATGGTCTCCATGATGTCCCTCCCTGTTGCGGATACGGCTGTCTTCTGTTCCTGAACAGGATCGGCCTTCCTGTCAAGGTCAAGCCGGATGCCCCTGTGCTCCGACAGCCAGTGGTACCAGGCAGCCACATCGCCGCGCAGGCGGCCATCGAGACGGGCCAGCGCCGCCTCCCGCAGTTCCTGCGGCACACCGCCGTAAAAAGCCTCGGCTATGCTCCCGGCGATGGCGGCCTGCGTGTCACTGTCGCCGCCCAGCCAGACGGCATTGCGTACGGCCACCTCGAAGGAACGGCTTTCCAGAAAGGCGATGATGGCTTCGGGGACGGACTCCTGACAGCTCTCCTTGTGGCGGTACGCGGGCCTGATCTCGGCCAGGCTGCGGTCCAGATCATACCCGTAGCGGAAAGAGACATAGTCACGGATGGCATCCCGCCCGGCACCGTCCCGGGCCAGGAAGATGGCCGCTGCCGTGGCGCAGGCGCCTTTGATGCCCTCGGGATGGTCATGCGTCACGGAGGCGCTCAGGGCCGCATAACGTTCCGTTTCTTCCAGACTGTCACAGGCCCAGCCCACGGGCGAGACACGCATGGCCGAACCGTTGCCGAAACTGTTGTACGGCTCGCGACTGCCTGTGACGATCCAGCGGAAAAAACGCTGTCCGTAGCCCGCCCGGCTGTAGGCACGGCCATATTCGTGCATGGCGTCGATGAAGGCTTCCCGGCAGGCCTGTTCCTGGCCGTAGGCCTGCATCAGGCCACGGGCCACGGCCACGGTCATCACCGTATCGTCCGTGAAGCGGGAACGGGGAGAAAATAAAGGAAAGGCCTCCGCAGCCCCCTGCCACGGATGGAACTCGTAAGGACTGCCCACCATGTCACCGATGATGGCTCCCAGCATGATCAATCTCCTTGATACACGGCGCCGCATGGAAACGTCCTCCCTGCTCTTCTCCAGCAGGGAGACGGCATCCCCGGGATGGCGCACTTCAAAGAAAAAAAGGCTGGACGCAGCCGCAGAGGCCAGTCTCCAGCCCAGGACAGCCTGTCCGGGAACAAAGATAGCGCCAAGGCGGAGCGTTTGCCAGCACCCCGCCTCCATGGCACGGCCTGCAGGAAAAAAGCGCCCGCCCGGATGCGGACAATCTGGCCCTGCCGGCGGCCCCGCAAGCCAGGGCCGCTGGCAATCGCTAGATCTTTCTGTACTTCCCCTTGCGGCAGACATGGCAACGGCCGTTGGGCACAGCCGGTTTGCCGTACCAAAGGGGCTCTTGGTGGTACCGCAGGCACCGCGCTGGCCTCCGGCGCTCACCGTATGGCCGTTGCAGAGGAAAGCCCCGAACATATCCACGCTTTCCACCAGGGCCTGCCGCGTGTGTCCCTGCCGGTCACGACAGCAGGCGCAGGACGGCGTGTCATGCGCCAAGGTAAACGGGGAATAGTCTGAACCGGAATATCGTTTCGTTGGCGTGCTGACCGGGCATTTTCCCGGCCAGATCTGGCGTCATGACCATGCGCAAAAGATGGATCATTTGCCGTCCTGCCGGGATACCTCACAGAAAGGCCCGGCAGGAAGATGTCGCATGGGCACAAAAAAAGCCCTCACGGAGATTTCCGTAAGGGCTTATTTTTTATGGAGCCAGCTAAGAGACTTGAACTCTTGGCCTGCTGATTACGAATCAGCTGCTCTACCAACTGAGCTAAGCTGGCGGACGGCTTGTTGTGTCAAAATATGGCCGGACTGTCAAGCGGAAATATGCCCGGCCCCGGGATCAGTCCGCAGTCCTTTCCAGATACAGGGGGATGACGTGCAGGCTGCGGCTGACTTCCTCGGTATGGCCCAGCCACCAGCGGACCTTGTCGCCGGGCCAGCCCAGTTTTTCCGCCACGGCACGGGCCACGCCCGCCACATTGAGGATGGGATGGCGCTGGAAGACCTGCGGCAGTCCGTAGGTCAGATTGCAGGCAAGACATTTTCCGGGACGCTGATGCAGCTCAAAGGCCAGTTCCGCCTTCCCTTCTCCTTCGGAGCGGCAGACCAGAACGATGTCATAAGCGCCTTCCTCAGCGCCGCCGAACAGTGCGTCGAAAAAAGCCTCAGTGCGTTCCGGAGGGAACACACTTTCAAGAAAGGCCTTATCAAGAACCTTGCTCATATTGCCTCCAGCCCGACAACGGGCAAGAAAATTTCAAAAGCTAAAGATAGCGTTTTTTTTCATAAAAGACAAATCCGCCCGTCAGCAGGGCAGGCACAGGGGCCGCAGCCAGTCCGGCACACAGGGCAGGTCCCGCAGGCAGACGTCCTGCCGGGGCAGGCGCTCCAGCCGGAAATCCGCCAGCAGCTCGGCTGCCGCCAGCGGTCGCATGTCCGGGCGCAGACCGGCCAGACGGGCCAGCA
>OODL01000887.1_pt1 | contig 31204 bp, 43 predicted proteins | sample 1671181 | NCBI WGS metagenome assembly OODL01 (sample SAMN06348130, study PRJEB24527) | human gut metagenome | biome: human gut; feature: ankylosing spondylitis patient; material: feces | host: Homo sapiens | place: China | collected 2015-10 | reverse complement strand
GGCATCTGTACGCTGGTCAAGTGTTTGTCGGATTTCCGTCTGATGACCGTAAAGCCACCCCTATCAAAATCAGTTCCGCCACCGGGATGATTGATGCGCCCACGCTTCACGGCGGCATTGATGGCGTATTCTGCGACGTTAAGATGCGTCTCGACCCCCGCATGACACCCGCATCGGTGCTCAATATTGAATCGAAATGGCCTAAATTCGATTTCGGAGCAGTAGAGTTCCAGACAACCGTCGACGCTAAACTGGAAGGTGACTGGAACGTTCAGACCATTCAGCATACCGGAGACACACACGGTCCCGACTGGTACACGTTTGTCAAAGCTGTGCGCGCCGGGTCAATGGATACCACCACGACAAATAGTGACGTTGGTAATCGTCTTATTTACGGGCGTGTTGGCGTGCAGGGTGAGGATGCCAGTCAGCAGCAGGATTTCCGTACCGAGGTGCGTAAACTTGGACAAAGTCTGGGTATCAGTCCCAACTGGATTATGGCTGTAATATCTGCAGAGTCTAACTTCAATCCACAGTCAAAGAACAGTAAATCTGGTGCGGTGGGCCTGATTCAGTTTACCAATGTCGGGTGGACAAGTACGTTTCAGACTAAATACGGACGCAATAAAAATGTCATCCTGTCAATGACTGCAGCTGAACAGGTGAGAGGTCCGATTACTGATTATTTTAATCAGTACAAAGGGCGTTACAAAACAATGGGTGACGTGTACATGGCTGTATTCAGTCCGGCATTCATCGGTAAACCTTCCACAACCGTGATGTACTCATCACCGTCCAAAGCGTACAATCAGAACGCAGGGCTTGACACGGACCATAAAGGTTACATTACTGTCGGTGACGTGTGGCGACGTGTTGAGGAACGATTCAGACAAGGTAAGGCATACGTGTTATGAGTTTAATTAACCTTCTGGTAAAGCGCGGCCCACAGCTTGGGTCGCTTCAGTTCGATGCTGTCCTGTCTGATGACCTTGATGCCAGTGTGGACATCGTGCAATACCCCATTGAGACAGGTACGCCAATTGCGGACCACATTATCTATCAGCCTATTCGTTACACGATGATGGGTGCGGTATCGAACAACCCGTTGAAAGTCAGTATCACCGATTTCACCGGGGCGTTGACAAATCTCGTCGATGACAATCCGTTTATTGCCGCAGGTGCTGGTCTGTTCGCGGGGTGGTTGAGCGGCTCAAATGAAACCCGCTCCAGTACAACACTGAACACTTTGCTCGATTTCATGTACTCCGGACAGGTATTCACGGTGGATACGGGTGAAATCACGCTGAACAATATGGTCATCCAGCGTATCGGGCGTTCTAAAGACCCGGAGAATGAGAACGGACTGATATTTGTTGCTGAACTGCAGCAGATTGTCACGCTTGACCGCGTGGCGAACGGTTCACAACCTGCACAATATCAGCTGAACAGTGACGACGTTTCCAGCACGTCCATATCCGGACTGATTGAGCGTGGTTACATTAATGTGAAGACAGCCGCAACGAATGTTGCCAGCCAGGTTACGACACTTTTAGATTTGTAAAAAAAGCCCCGGAGACCGGGGCAAACATGCAGGAGCACAACAGAGAGAGAGCACGGTTTACAGGTTAAACGTCATCTAAACTCTAAACCGTTATATTGGTCGAATCGCCGCGGTGACCAACCGCTCAGTGTACACTTGGCTACACATTCCGGCTATCCGCTGATGCGAAGGAATAGGACACCCCGGACCGCTAAAGACACATGTGCTATATGCCTGTGAATAAATAATTACATTGTTTGACGTGAGTGTCAATAGTATACTTGACATTATTTTCACAGGAGGGCGACATGACCGACATTAACCAGCGCCGCTCGTTTTTGCAGAACGTTACCAATGACACGTTTTTCGAGAACATGAAGGACGTGTACACGTGCATCCCGGGTTACGTGCTGACATTCGACCCGGATACACAGCGTGCACAAATTCAACTGGGAATCACCCGGACCGATGATGTCGCTAAAACTACGTTCGACCCACCACCCATTGTGGACGTTCCTGTAAGTTTTCCGGGCGATGACTTCGTACTGGAATTCGCCGTCAATCCGGGTTGTGAGGGTATGGTACATTTCAGTCAACGTTGCATTGATGGATGGAAGCAGACTGGGGGCATTGCTGCTAATCCCGTCAAACGCTTTCATCACAAACAGGACGCAATGTTTGTACCGGGAATCCGTTCACTTGATAACCTGATTGCAAGTTTTTCTAACGATGGGATACGCTTGCGCAATGCCGACGCGTCACAGCACGTCTGGTTAAAGGGTGATGGTTCGTGCATAATGGCTAATGGGAACGGCAACGTCCAACTTCTTGCAAACGGTACAGTGAGCATCAATGGTGTAACCATTGATAAAGACGGGAACATTACTGCTCTGAATTCTCTGGTGCTGGATGGCAAAGAACTCAATGGTCACACCCATGGCGGCGTTGCTTCCGGTGGTTCTAATACGGGACCGAATAACTGATGACAGTACGTAAATTAGATGAAGATGGTGACATCGTTACACAGGGTTCGATGTTCATCATTGAACAACTGGAAATAGAACAGACGATACGTACCCGTCTGCGTCTGTTTCTGGGTGAGTATTTCCGGGATGTGACCGATGGCACACCGTGGTTTCAGGAGATACTCAACAAACAAACTTCCATGGATGTCCGCGAAGCGCGTCTCCGTGAACGCATTTCCGGTACTCCGGGTGTCCTGCAGTTAACCAGTTTTAGTACCGATTTCGACATCGACAACAAAACTTACACGGTCACCGCCAGCGTGTTGACCTCCTACGGATTATTAACGGTAACCGAGAATGGCTGAATTAACCAGTACGGGCTATAGCGTAAAATCACAGAATGACTGGTTCGACGAAGAAAAACAGTTATATCTGGATATCGACAGTAACTGGAATCTTGACCCGTCCACGCCAGACGGGCTGAAGATGGCACACGATGCTGAAATCTTCTCCGCGCTCGATGAAGTGTTGCAACAGGCGTACAACTCCAAAGACCCGAATAAAGCCAGTGGTTATGACCTCGACGTAATTTGCGCGCTGACAGGTACCGTCAGGAGTGAAGGTACTGCATCAACCGTTACAGGGTTCGTATTAATGGGTACCCCTGGCACTCAGGTTCCCGCAGGCACACGCTTCGAATCATCTGTGACGGGTTATCGATTCACGCTCGACCAGACGTGGACGCTGGATAGTTCAGGTACAGCAACGGTGGATATCACCTGTACCACGGTTGGTGAAATCGAAGCGGACGCCAACACTATCACAACAATCGTGGACACAGTTGCCGGACTGGTGTCAGTTAACAACCCCACTCCAGCAACACCCGGTACATCTGCTGAATCGGATGGGTCGTTACGCCTTAAACGAGCGACGGCCGTAGGTCTGCCGGGTAGCAACCAGGTTGATTCAATGCTGGGGCAACTGTTCAATGTGGATGGTGTACGCCGTGTACGTGTCTATGAGAACGACGAAGCCACAACCGACAGCAACGGTCAGCCCGGTCACAGTATTGCACCCATCATCGATGGTGGTACGGACGACGACGTAGCAATGGCTATCTACCTTAAAAAGAATCCGGGTGTCACACTTTATCAGGCTGGCACACCAGTAACGGTCACTGTCACGTCGCCTACTTACCCCACGATGACCAAAGATATCAAATTCAGTCGCCCCGTGTATGTGGATATGGTGGTGGTCATCGAAATCAAAGATGACGGTACGCTACCGTCTCAGGCGACCCTTGAGCCACTCATTCAGGACGCCATCATGGAATACGCTGCGGGTGGTCTAATTCCGACAGAGTACGGTTTTAAGCCGGACGGGTTTGATATCGGTGAAACAGTTCCGTACAGTTCACTTTACACACCTATTAACAAAGTTATTGGTTCATACGGTAATAGCTACGTTAACAGTATGACGTTGAATGGCGGCACAGCGAATGTTACCATTAAGTTTAACGAATTATCCCGCTGGACAACCTCAAACATCACGGTGACTATCGTATGACCATTATCAAACGTGCAGACCTAGGTCGACCCTTAACGTGGGACGAACTGGATGATAACTTCCGGCAAGTTGATGATTTGAGAGCCGCCGCATCGGCGGCTGTATCGAGTGCATCGGCTTCAGCTACAGCCGCTGCAGGCAGTGCTACGAATTCACTTAATAGTGCAAATAGTGCTTCTAGTTCGGCTGCTGACGCCGCAGCATCGGCAGCATCAGCAATCGATGCGCTAATGAATTCGACATTCGAACCGAGTAGTTTCGACTTCAGCACCGGTGGCACACTTGATACTACAGATCGCAATAAAGCAGTGTACAACCCGGCGGACAATAACTGGTATTCATGGGTGGGTACGTTACCACACGTTGTGGCCCCAGACACAGATCCACTATCCGATGTCAACTGGAGGCCACGTACGGATCAGTTACTGCGACAAAACCTGGCATCGTCCGCGATTCCCGGTACTTCGCTGATAACCCATTCCGATGGTACTAGGCTTGACAATTATATAGAGATTTTTAACAGAAGATCTAAGTTTATAATGCCCGAGGATTTTTCCGGCAATGACACCGAACAGCTTCAGTCGGCGCTATCTTATGCGAAGTCCAACAAAGTCAATGTGGTGTTACAGGCGGGGAAAACCTATTATGTAACTGGGTCGCAAGGTTTGGAAGTAGATTTGGGGTACTATTCTTTCGAGAGCCCCAATGGCATCGCTTATATTGACTTTACAGGTTGTACTGCCCCTTACTGTTTATGGGTTCATTCCAGTCGCCCATATCCTGATGGGTCGGAGAACCACTGTACATCCATGCGCGGTATAAAATTTAAAAGCTCGGTCAAAGATATTGGTCAGCGGTTGCTGCTAACTGGAAACAATAACGATTCCAGTAACGGCACCTACAATGGTGATTGTAAGATCGAAAACTGCATGTTTTCCACTGCAGACATCGTTTTAGGGGGCTCCAATAGTACCTGGCGTTATAAATTCATCAATTGTGGGTTCATGATGGAGTCAACCGGAGGCACATATGCGATGCACTTCCCAGCTGGTCTTTCGGACTCCGGAGAGTCAATTACTTTCCAAAATTGCAAAATATTCGACATGAAAGGATGTCCGATACTTGTGGAATGTGCGAGTTTTGCCATTGGGATGCCTGGTACATCAGTGTTAAATACCCCGATTAAGATAACGGGGAATGGTGCTATGGTCATCTTGGATTCGGCGGCTAATATTGAAAATCCAGGGGCGTCAGCGTGGTATCGCTACGGAGAAGTAACGGGAATTGCTGCGCGACTCATCCTTAATGGATGTACACTTGTGTGTAATAACCCGTCGCTGCAAACGAAACCGTTATTCTACGTAGGGGAAAATGCCTTCATCGACATCACTCTCGTCAAAACGCCGGGGAATGACTATCCCTTCCAGAACGGGGAAGAAGGGTTGAGAACTTTTGTTGAGGGTGACGGGTATGTTACGGCGAGCCATTGTATCGGCGATATCCGTTCTGGTGCCGGGAATATCCCTCTTCATAAATCGCTAAACCCAACATTGAATCCCGGCTTCGAATCCGGTGATTTATCATCGTGGGCATTTAACAACACAGGAGTCAGCACTCAAACGTGCGTAGTAGGTACGGAATACAAGAAAACAGGTGCCTATGGGGCGAGAATGACATCGTCCGGGTCGTCAAGTTGTTTCCTGAGCCAAAAAGTAAAAGTAACGCAACATGGTTATTACAGGACCACGTGTCAAGTCAATATCATAACCGCCGGTACAGGGGCGACGGCGGGAGCACTAACCGTTACGTTCTACGACAGGGCTGACAAATCGATCCAATCGGGCGCAAGTAGTTCTTTCACTAATACTCCGAGCGGGTGGCAATCTGTGGGACAATTCATACAGGGTCGAGTACCACAGGGCGCCGAATATTGTGAAGTATCTATCCGCTGCCGTGAAGGCGCGGTGATTGATATCGACAATTTCATCATCAATTTCACATAGGGGGGGGGGGGTATTAAATGTTGAAAGTAAAAGTGTGGTTTATGACAACCGGCGACCTTCCGGTCACAGTGGAAATAGATGATGGCGGCTCATCGTTTTCCGACGAAATTGAAAAACAAGATTACGTCTTGGATTACTTAATGAATAACGGGTTTTCTGACAAAGAAGGATTGACATTTAAAATAGTTTAGGGGCGTAAGCCCCTTTCATCCGTCCACAACGCACCCGAATTGACTAATGAGAGATTCGCGGTATCATTAGTACATCTTCCATCAATTCCTGTGGGTACTGATGAACTTCTTCCCGGCTCCCTACTTCGTACCGCTGACGATCGTCAGCGGCTACGTCGCAAATGAGTCAGATGTCCCAAATCGCATCTACGCTCAGTATCGTAACAAGCCAAAGGCTGCCGCTTGGTATAACATCACGCGTAGTCTGGCTACGCAGATTGCAGATGTGGCTGCAGCTGTCCGCATTATGTATTCGATCGATGCGGCGCAAGGTGAGCAACTCGACGTTATTGGGCGCATTGTGGTGATACCCAGGGATTTTGTTGGTGAAGTCACCATGGAAACCGCAATGTGCGCCAGCGATGTCAATGGTCCGGCTGAATTCGGTGACACCTCTGCGATGTGTAGTGTGCCATCTGTTGACCAGTCGATGGTGATGTCGGACAAATTATATCGTCTGGCAATTAAATCTAAAATTCTTAAAAACAACTCGTACGCGACCATTGAAGACATTATCACCGGGATGAATTTCCTGTTACCCAACGCGCAGGTCACCCGTCTGGTCGATGGTGAGGACATGAGTTTCTCCGTGGAATTCTACGGGCAAATCACAGAGCTTGAACGATGGGCGCTCCTCAACGCATCTTTCGTTCCGAAGCCGCAGGGTGTAAAATTCAATGGCTTCCTTGAGGCTTATGATTACGTACAGGCAGGTGACTCGTCAACTCAGTTTGGTGACTCATTGGCACAAGCGACCGGATTTATAGGAGTTTAAATAATGGCTTTAGATCGTAGCAACCGTTACCCTGGGCGGTTCGAGAATCCCACGACGGAGCAACCTCAGGGCGCATTTAAAAACCGTACATCACCGACAGCAGAAGATGGTTCATATTTCGAGGCTGATTGGGCCAACGATATGAGTGGTTTTTTCGCTCGCGTGCTTAACGTAGCAGGTGTTACGCCGAACGGGACTGTCGATAATGGGGTGAACAGTCAACTTTATGATGCGTTGATGATTGCGACACCGGGAAGATTACTTAATGTCCGCGCGTTCACAACCGATACGGTGGTATCGAAGACCCCGGGTGCCAAAAAGTGGAGAATTAGAGCGGTTGGTGGTGGCGGTGGTAGCTCCGCAGCGGTAGCTACGGGCGCGGGACAAACATCGATGAGTAACGGTGGTGGGGCCGGTGCTTATGGTGAGGGCATTTACGATGTTGCCACGATTAATTCTCTGCAAGTGACGATTGGTGCGGGTGGTGCCGGTGGTACAGCTTCGTCCACATACGGCGGCGATGGCGGAACAACGTCCGTGGGGACCTTGATTAGCTGTCCGGGTGGTAAAGCCGGCCTACCGGCTGGTCCGGCGAACCCGCCGTTCCAACCTGTCGCCAACGCTAACAGTAATGCCCCTACCGGCTGGAACATCTTCGGTGTTTCTGGGCCGGGTTCCGCCGCTGGCTTCGCCATTTCGACCGATGTCACTATCGGTTCCAGGGGTTCAGATGGACCCATGGGCGTGGGTGGTGCGGTGCAGGCAATCAACAACCCGGCAGTAACCGGCGGTGGTTGGGGTTCCGGAGCATCCGGGTGTTCCAACGGTCCATCTCGGCCATTGAGAAACGGTGCCGCTGGACGCCCGGGAATCGTCATCATCGAAGAATACTCATAAGGTTTTACAACCTTCCCACCAGTTTTGCCACCGGGACACTCTGTCCCGGTCGGCCATCAGAACTTCCCCATTGTGTGGAATTACCGTAGCGGCCTTTTCGGGATCGCCATCGGTTGTCCACAATTCACCACTCGGCGTAAGCAGGTCGTTAGATGGTGGCGGGCATTTGCGCACTTCCTGAGTACACGCGGTTAAAATAAGTACAGATATCAGCAGGATGAGTTTTTTCATTTTACGGTCGCATCATACAGGTCGAGGATACCGCTCTCTTTGACACACTGAGCGGTGGTGGAGTCTTTGATTCGGTCGCGGTAAATGGTGACTTTCTCAACAACTTTTTTGTCCCGGGCTTCTTTTAGTTCCCGTTGCATTTTCTGCAATTCCACATCGGAAGCATTGAGTTTTTCCTGCAGCGCATCACGGGCTTCGACAGCTGCCTTATATTCTTTGAAATCGTCCAGCTTGACTGACTGCTTACCGTGATAATAACCTAGCCAATATGTACATATCACGAATACGATTCCTACAACAATTACTACCCGCTGTAACATTGTCATTTCGATTCCCCCAGTGTATACAGGCACAAATACTCTTCCTGCTCCCGGCGAATCGGCTGCCCAGAACAGTTGTTACTTTTAATGCGGCAGTCACGACCACCATCAAACACCCAACGAGGAATCTGTTTGCACGCGTTCTTCCAGTCGCCTTTTTGCAGCAATTTGAAGAATGTCGACCCCTTACATTTAGTGGGACCAATGTTGTACGGGCAGAACGATGCAATACCAACCTGTTGTACCGGGTTTAGTTTTACCGGGATATTGTCACGTACCCATTTGAGCGACTTTTGCGCTTCTTTGTCGTTCAGAAGGTCGCATTGCTTTTCAGTAAGCCGCATGCCCTTTGTCACCGGCTTACCATCGATGCGCGTCACGCCTCGACAGATGGTCCAGACGGGGGGGTTCGCGCTATCCAGATACGCCGTCAACCTGTTCCCCTCCTTCTCGTTCAGGAATTGATTGAGCAGATCTGTCTGTGTGACTACCGCGGTACCTGTGCCACCCATCGCAAATGCGGTGAGAAGAGCAGTCATTTGTTTGCTTAGAGGATTTCTCATTCGGTAACACCTGCTGTACAATTAAGCTTAATATTAACATATGAGGATGATAAAATGTACGAGACCAAGTCAGCTGCAGTTAAACCACGTAAGGCAGGAGACGCCGGTGGGGCGTGTGTTAAACCTCGTGGTAAAACCGGTGACGCGAAAGTAAAACGGCGGACCAAGTAAACAATGTACGCCCTCCTGATTGCCTCGGTGATCGCCAGACCTCGAGGAGCCTCGTTTCTCTTTGTGATGGTGGCGACTCTTTTCCAGAAGTTGTGCAGCAATCTGGATGGTTCGATTTACTTTTTCCTCGCCGCATTTTGCGATTTCGCAGTGGTCGGCATTCTGTATCGGTTTGGAACATCCCGGAAGTCTCTCGACATGATGCTCATCAGCATTGTCTCCATGTTGATTAACCTAATGGGGTGGTTTCTGTGGTTTTTCTATCGACCACTCGACATCTATGCGGCAACGTTCACGATGCTGTACTGCGTGGCAATCTTCACGATACTGAAAAAGGACAGTGACGATGCTGGAGGTATTGCGGTTCATATCGACAACTCTGGCCATCGTTCTCATGTTGGTGCGGGTTGTCGAGTGGTACATTGAAGCGAGAAAACGCTATGAGCTTTACTGGAAACACACAAGTCGGAACGGTAGTGGCGAGCGGGACGACGATAACGGGACTGATGACTAAATACGGCATTACCCCGGAAACCGTCGGTATCTTCGCCACCTTGTGTGGTATTATACTGACGGTTGTCATGATTTGTGGTCACATACAACGAATTCGTAATGAGTCCGCCGAGCGTAAGGAGAAGGAAATTATTAGGCGAATCGAACGCGAAAAGGCGGAAATTGAACTTGCTGAAATGCGTCAAAAGATGAACAAACCGGCACAGTGATGCGCCGGTACTTTCTCACCTCAACAACGGTAAAACTAACTTTTCCACTTCTTTCACATAATATTCGTAGTCCAGACTGCCCCAGTCGAAATCCTTAGCGTCTGCACACTCTGTCACCTTCCATCCGACATACATCCCAGTTTCACGTACTGCAGCGTGTTTACTGCGACTCTTTGCGTGGATACGCTCATCCCACGGTGTACCAATGCTGTCGAGGTCTCCCGGTTGACCAGTAATCTCGCGCATTACAGCATTGTACACGTCGTCTTTGATGCCGTTCTTACGCTTCCATGTACCCGGTGCACCAGTTGGTGGCAACAGTTTGACCAGTGACCCACCATTGCGCGAGATAAACACACGCGTGGTGTTCTGCATCTCTCGTTCAGCGCCCCACTCGGGCCAACGCATTACCAGACGTGCGGAACGAGGCACTTTTGCTCGCAGCATAAAGTCAAACGGGTCACGGTGCCGCGTGATGAACGTGCGGATGTCCTCACCGTGTACGAGGGCGGCTTCGGCTGCTTTAGGTACTATCATCGCACTAGGGTCTTGGTGAAATTGATAGTTGTATTCGTATGCTCCTTTGCGCTTAATTTTCATATTTCCATGACTCCCGCTTTGCGTGATTGGGGTGATAATTTAAATCGCGCTCAGCTTGCTTGCGAACGGCGATTGCCTCATTCTTATCTCTGAATGTGCCCAAGTGATAACGAACCCCTTCATGCGATATACGTACTAACCATCCCGCACCATTTCTTGTAACACCTCTGCACCCGGAGGTGTTATCTTTGCGTTCGCCCTGATTTCTAGCATTCTCAAAAGCCGTAACAAGACGTAAATTTTCCCAGCGGTTATCCTTTCGATTACCATTGATATGGTCAATTTCACCATTCGGATGTTCACCCGTCATATATAACCACACGAGGCGATGTACGAGAAACATCAACCCAAAACAATTCGTCCAGTAATAGCCCCTATTATTACAGTCCCTTATTGGCGAATATATTGATTTGGGTTTACCATAACTATCGTATCTCTTTATTCTCGCGAATTCCCCACTTGTGGGAGTATAAGTAAAATGTTCTTTTAATAACTCCAAAGACATTTCTTCTCTACATTTCAATTTCCACATCATGGTCTTATACCTTTGTGATTTGTTTATACCATCTTAAATTTTGTTTTGTTCAATGTCAACCAATGGTCATTATGTAATTGTTCACATCACGCTGATAAAGAGATTTTACTTCGTCCGTCTCAAGTCCCAACATTGTGTCTTTCTCCCATTCCGCACAAATAGATTCAACTAACGAATCATATTGTTCGGGGTAGTACATGACAGCCCCGTCAGTATTCGATTGCGGAATAATCATGTCTGGAACTCGCGTTATCAATCTATCAATCAACATTGCCAAACAAAGTTGTCCCGTAATAGTGATACTCAGAAGACACTTGTGGTCGCAGAATGGGCTGAATTTACTCCCCATGTTTCCGAAGGTGCCGTTGAGGGCGAGTTTCAATGCGGCATCAACTGTTTTATCTCCCGCTCGCTTAGCATCACGGCGACGAATGAACAGTTGTTCATATACATCACAAAAAGTTTCACTAAGGTGTTCCGGATAGTACCTGTTCTTTATACTAATGGACGGGTACATGCTTGTAACATCTTTATTTTTCAATAACTTACCGTTGCCGGAATGCACAACGTAGTTCGGAATACCACTATGGATACCTCCCAACCCGAACGAATATTCGACACCATCGACCATGACGGTCATATCACTAAACACACCTTTTGTGGTCAGTAATTCGTCCTGCTGCTTCTTCGTGAGTACAACCCCACGAATGCGTTCCAGAATTTGATTGAACTCCGGTCGTTCAAATTTGATGTAAGGGGGTATGCAATCCGCAAGCGCGATACGTTCACGAATAGTTACTCCCGAGCAATCTACCCCGGCCTTCTCCAGTTCGTGAACGAATATATCTTTGCCGATTTTAGTGTCGGCGTGGTTCATAAAGTTACGTCCGTATTGCTTTGTCAGTTCCTCGCGGAAATGAATTTTGTCGAGTGAACGCACGAAGAATTTAAGTGTTTCGCGGACGTCGTGCTTGTTGTATGCGATGAGGACATCTTTCTGCGCATCGTTCAACACCATTCCGACCGGGAATGGTAGGTCTTTTACGTTGGGGGACCGCATGCCTACCTCTAACGCCTTCAGGCTGGTACGTCGGGCTTTATTGTCGAAGTGGTTTATTTTGTACAGATCAATCTGCTCGAAAATCTGGTCGCGGTCCCATATGATTTCTGGCCACTGACCTTCGGGCTTAATCTGTGATTGCGCCTTCGCATAAATCTGTTCCAGTGTACAACCCGGTGCATTGACCACGTAGTGTAGCACCGGATAGTCGAATGCCAGGTTATTAAATCCAATCCCACGGGCCTTACTGCGCCCCAGGTTGAATACAAATTCGATTAATTGCGACTGTTCGTTTTTGCGGTCACTAATCTCGAAGATTAGCTCCATACCCGTTGCAGCGTGAATAAATGAGGCGGTGAATATATTCGGATATGTCTCCAAATCGTATCCCCAGTCCCGTGGGTCCAGTGGTGCAATACTGGAGAACGCTGAATCAGCCCCACAGTGAGGGCAATTGTGGAGGTCAGTGGGATAAGTTTTACCGCAAGTTGCGTCTTCGCATTTCGATAAATAGTGCATCTCTGTTCCTCTCTGTAAGAAAAGCCCCGGTTAAGGGGCTTGGATAATTATTTATTGAGTCCTTTCCGGTTAATGTATTCCCGGCGTTGCTCCTGCACCTGTTTAATAGCGCGTTCCAGTTCGGCTAACTTTTCATCAATCTTTTTCAGTCGTGGGTCGGTCATGACGATAACTCCGCAATAATGGACATCAGGTGTGGGATGATGTGTTCGGCTTTCGCTTTAGCATAACCTCCCTCATCCGGTACTTTCACCGTTACGTTGTGCAATTCACCCACAATTTCAATAATGTAAGATTCAGTTTCGAACAGAGCCAAATTGCCGACAATTTCAATTTTTGCAATACTCATAACTCTGTGTCCTCCAGATAAACCCCGGCTCACACCGGGGCGTCGTGGTTATGCTACTTTCTGACAGTGTTGTGCGATTAACTCTTCACTCCAGCCGGGCATATTGAGCAACTGTGCTTTGGTGTACACTGCGCCGTTGTAGCTATACTTCTCTTCAACAACCGGCGGCGGTGTTACCAGCAGGTCAGTTGCTGGCGGCGGTGTTGCAGGTGCCGGAGCGGCGGGAGCCGGGGTTGGTGCGCTACCGCCAAATACGCTTGCTGCATCCGGACCGCTACCTTCACGAATGATCGCTTCGCCCACACGTGACAGCTCGAGCAGATTCGGGTTCAAATACACGCCCGGAGTTTTGGACGGCTTATTACCTTTCGCCACGATATTCACACGAACGTAATCGCCGAGTTTAATAGCGTTTACGTCCTGAATCGCATCGAGCGGATTATATTTACCAACATGATAACAGTTGTACGGAATGCGGGTGTTCAGGTGCAAGACCCAGTGACCGCGTTTATATTCGTCCTCATTCGGTGCGTGACCGGCTTTGTTGGGGATATCACTGTCACCGTCGATCACTTTCCAGGAAAAGTCGGGGCGGCGAGTGGTGGCGGCATCGTAACCGTTTTCAGCGTCCAGCGCCGCCATTGCGATTTGTTTACCCCATTCGGTATCTTTCCAGTCCGCTTCACCGGTTTTAGGAATTGCAATACCGATGTAAATCTCTTTAACGGGCTGACCATCTTTACCAAGAACCGGTTGTTTTGTAACTCCATCAGTGCGCACATTCTGTTTCAGCGGGTGACCGTGAATCAGGCGAGCAACAGGGGTAACGAAAGTAAATTGAGCCATCTTATAAATCCTCTCTGCTAAGTGTGGGAGACCCTCTGTCTCCCGGTGATTTGAATACTACGTTAGTTTGACGGGTGCGTCAACAACTATTTTCGGGAAAATACATTTTTAATTGCACGTTCATCAACCTGTTCCAGCTTGACACCCGTGACAGGTGTTTCGGCGTACTGCTCAATAACGGACGGGTCGATACCTTTTTTCACACACTGTGCGGGTGTGTCCAGTTCCTGTGGCTTACGAAGATTTTGACCGAGTAAATCCCCCATCATAATCACCTGGTCCACCGGTACATCTTTCTTCCAGCGCTTACGACCGTATGTGGTTTTAGCGCTGTAGAATGTCACGTGTTGTCCCTGCTTAATCTCGTGCAGTGCCTGTTCCTCCAGACCACTGAGACGCATTTTAATCATCTCCTGCGCACGCTGCAGGAGTCGCAACTCAACGCCCAGTGCATGACCGGACAAATTATGCGTCTGCAACGACTGTACGTAGTCCACACCCGCATAACTCTGTTGCTTCAGCGTGTCACAGTGTGCACGTGCGCTACAGTCGAGACAGTGTGGTCCGGACGTGCACATCGGCGTGGTATCCAGCACGCGGAGTATCGTCTCGTTCACCTGCTGCCGGTATGCGCACAGTTCATCGTATGTGAGCGCCCATTTACGCACCGTACCCTCACCGGTGAATCCGCGTGGCTGTACGATGACCAGTTCAATAATGCCCGGTGGCGACTGGAATTGTTCGCAAATACTGAACGCTTCAATCAACAACTGCCAGTTTTCAAACGGGTCAACAATACGGTGACCGAATTTCGCGTCCCAGACACGTAACACCTTCACTTCCGGTACGTACACCCATGCATCGGGGATACAGTACCAGTCACCGTAACCCGGAACAGGACACACTTCTTCAACGTGAAGGTCGTGCACTCGCCCGTGAGTGTTACAATAACCCCACACCTCGTTAAAATACTCACGAGCAGCATCAAACAGTTCGTCTGTGATGATAATTCCATCCTTTGACAAACTACCCACCAGGCCACTGAATGGCTCATTTTTGAATAACTTCTGAGCCACTTCGTGTGCGGCACGTCCCTCGAGACGTGACTGCGACGGTTCGACATTCAGCGGCGGGTGAGCCTGTTGTGCTCGGAATGACCCGTTACAGACCATCCATTGTCCGGCGTCAGATACTTTGGGTAAGTTACTCATTGTGATTACTCCCCTAAATACGCTTTAACACGTGTCACGAACGGACCAATTTTATCCGAGTGGACGTTCAGTTCCTGTACCGACGACATGCCATCCTGCGCCAGCAGCGCGTTCACGGTTGCCACATCAATCTTACCGTGACGCTCGGTCAGGAAGGTCATTAGGCGCGGGAAGTCCCACTCAACTACTTCCGGTACAGGTGGTACAACAACTACCGGCGGCGGTACAGGGATTGGCGGAATACCCACAACGGTTTGCTCGGTTACCACGCCTGCGTCAGTGTGGAAGTCATCGCCCGGCGGTGTTACGGGTGGTTCGACGTTATCAACTTCTTCCCGTGTCGGTTCGCCAATTTCCACGGGGTTCGGGGTTTTAACTTCTTCATTAGTCACTACTGGTGTTTGAGTATGTAACTCACCCTTCACCGACTCAACAAATGCTGCCCACTCTGCCTCATCCATGTCTTTCAGCTTACGGCGCAGACGCCACGTACCGTCCGCATTGAGCGCCTTACTGGCGGAGTGAATACGCTCGTCCCACGGTGTACCGGTTGAGTCGGTGGTTGGTGGGTCGATATCCGGTTTAACTGGTATGCACAATTCAACCATTTCGCGAGTTACTTCAATACTTCTCCCGTCACGGGGAGCCAGTGACTCAACCTGTTGAGCAGTCGTGTCGACTTCCGGCTCATTCATCATTTGTAGCGCGGTTTGCACTAATTCATCAGTGACAGCAGTTGCTTCGCTTGTGTCAACAGTTGTTTTGCGTGGCTCGGCACCGTGCGCCAGTGCCATTTCTTCCAGTGCTTTACCAAACGCACGCAGGGCGATGTGGTCATCGTTTGGGATGGTTAAGGTGATCATTATTTGGACTCCTGTTGTTCGTATTCTTCACGTGTGCAAAAAACAGCATTATCTGCAATGTTGAGAGATTTGGGAATGTCTCCCTGATGCCACATGTTATTTGTGGCGTGAATGGTACTTTCCCCGATTCGACGGTAGTACCACATTGCGCCGCCATGACCCAAAAATTTACCGGAATCTTTGTTAGCCATACCGGAATCTGTACGGTGTACACCATTAACAATAACGGCATTTGAGCGTGGACCATTAATGAGATTCAGATTGTGAAGCCAGTACCAGCAGTGAAAGCAACACTGATGTTTGATAAACGATTTACCTTCGAGGCTTCTACTCGGGTTTTCCGGATACCCACAATGTTGGCAAATTACAATTTCACCGGATTTTTCCGCTTCTGCAAATTCGCGCTCCATCAACTCAGTATTCATTGAATAGTTACGAACCGCTAACTCATGCTCGGGTTGTTCCCGATGTTGTTCAATCCAGTCACTTAATTTACTCATCTCTCTGTCCTCCGTTGTTGTCGATGTGGTGAACTCTATACCACCATGACGCACTCGTCAACACTAATTTTAAATTTGACACGAGGAGGGTGGTGCGACATAATGACGCTATCGTCAATAACAATGGGGAGATGTGAGAGATGGCGGAAACTGTAATTTGTTTCAGGTGTTTAAACTGTTATCAACCTGAAACAGTGAAGAGAGTGAGAACAAAAAGGTTGAAGGTTAAAGAACCCGCTTGTCCACGTTGTAAATGTAAAGTTTATATAAGCAGAAACAACTCAAGCGTTTTGCGAATTGAATTCAACGCAGAGCAGAAAACCGCTTCGGAGGACGATTAATGACACAAATTAAACAACTGCTCCGGCCTTCTTACGGTTGGTACAACTCGGTCAGTAAGAAGGATAAATGGTTCCTCGACGATGTGCAGATACCGATGTATGTGGCACGTAAACTAATCAGAAAAGCACGTATGGTTGAGTCGAACAGCGTGCGCAAAGTGTGGGAGATGTAGTTGACATGTGGTGAATCACCTCTCATAATGGGGCAACGTTTTGACATTGGAAGAGGTGAAACATGGCTAACCATAGAAAAGATATTACTGGTGAAAAATTTGGGATGTTAACAGCAATAAAACCAGTTCGCACAAATGAAAGGGGTGGTTGGATTTGGTCATTTAAGTGTGAATGTGGAGGCACAACCGAACGACTCGTCAGTACAATGTTAATTGCTAAAAAATCTGGAAAAAAATCACATTGTGGTTGTTCACCAGCATTGAAAACGCACGGTCTGTCCAAACGTTTTCAAAAATTAAACTGGGTATGGACAGCAATGAAGCAACGCTGTTACAACCCGGAGTGTAAGGACTTTCCCCATTATGGTGGTCGCGGCATTACGGTTTGTGAAGACTGGCACAACTTTGAGTCATTTCACGCATGGGCAATATCTTCAGGGTACAAAGAAAAAGTGACAATAGAAAGAAAAGATGTAGATGGTGACTATTGTCCCGAAAATTGTACTTGGATTGAAAACGAAAAACAACCATTAAACAGAACCAATACTCTGAAATACGAGTACAACGGAAAAATGTATGACATTCGTGAACTATCAGAGGTATCAGGCGTTAATTATTACACTTTGAAGGGCAGGTTAACCCGCTACGGGTGGTCGGTAGAACGCGCAATTTCGGAACCATCGTTTAAGGGTAAGAATCAGACGTATAAGGGGCCGACAAAATGTTAATAATGCGACCTTATCAACAAAATGCGATTGATAACGTATACGCAAATTGGGCTGTTGGTAAGCGTTTTGTGGTGTTAGTCATGCCGACCGGCAGTGGTAAAGCCAGCGTGCTTTGTGAAATAGCCCGAATAGAAGCGGCACGTGGGCAGCGTGTTCTGATTACCGCACATCGTTCAGAGCTAATATCACAGTTGAGTAACACGCTGGCGAGAAACGAACTCCGTCACAATATAATTGCGGCACACTCGACAATAAAGTATTCAATCAGGCTCCACATGGAGGACCACGGCCGAACTTATTACGACCCATCAGCAAAAATAACCGTCGCTTCAGTTCAGTCCGTTAAACAACAACACATTGATGAACTGAAGGCGTACCGCGATAAATTAACAATCATAGGTGACGAATTTCACCATTATACGCGCGACTCAAAAACGTGGGGTGGTGTTTTTACACCGCTTGATAACGCGGGTGCACGCGGTTTAGGGTTGACAGCTACACCATGTCGGGCCGATGGAAAAGGGTTGTCACGTGAAACAGACGGATATGGTGACGCACTCGTTATCGGGCCGGGAATGCGTGACCTTATCGAGATGGGTTTTCTGGTGGATTACAAAATTTATTGTCCACCTTCCGATTTACATCTTGATAGAGTTAAAGTCAGCACCACGACTGGCGATTATGCCGAAAAAGAACTCAAGGAGGAAATAGGTAAATCCCACATTGTGGGGGACATAGTTCAACACTGGTTAAAATTTACACCCGGTAAACGGGGTGTAACTTTCACCGTCGGTGTGGATATGGCGGAAGAAGTTGCCGATGCCTATCGCGCAAAAGGTGTGCCTGCTGTAGCTGTATCGGGGCGGATGAAAGACAGTGAACGCATTCAGGCACTGCGTGATATCGCCAGCGGAAAAGTTTTACAGATTGTAAACGATAGTGTTCTCACAGAAGGGACAGACGTTAGTTCCCTGGAAGTCGTATCATTTGCGCGACCCACGCAAAGCTACGCGCTTTTTTGTCAGATGTTTGGGCGAGGCACGCGGACCAGTCCCGACACGGGGAAGACACATCTCACGGTCATCGACGCCGTATCGAACGTCATGCGCCACGGTTTACCGGACGCACCGCGTGAGTGGAGTCTTGACCGCCGGGAGCGTCGCACAGGTAAAAGTGAACCATCGACGGTGCGAGTGTGTACAGCTTGCGCGGCGGTGTACGAACGGTTCCGCGATGCATGTCCTGACTGTGGTGAGCCTGTACCTAAACCGGCGCAACGTAGTGGTCCGGAGTTTGTCGATGGTGATTTATACGAGCTTGACCCGGATGTACTGGCACAGATGCGTAATGAGGTTGTGGGAGCACGTGAGACACCCGAGGCAATGCGTGACAGACTGACTGGTCGCTATTGTCCACAAGTTAAAGTGATACACGAAGTTAAAAAGCAAATAAAACGTCTTGACGCGCTCGTCAAACTGGACCATACTCTTGCCCAGTGGGCCGGGTATCGCCGTGCGGAAGGTCTGAGCGACAGTGAAATATTTCGCAAATTTTACCTGACATACGGTGTGTCATGGCTGGAGGCGCAGGCGCTCAAAACGGCTGATGCGGATAAATTAAGAGAGAGGATTGGGTTATGAGTGATGAACAAGAATGTATGTTTTGTAACGGTTGTGGTGTCGTCGAGGAGTGGAATGAAAGCCTGAACGACTGGGAGGATGTGAGATGTCCCGAATGTGGTGGTACAGGGATTGATGATGACCCGGAGGGACAATGACACCAACACTTCTCGAATGGCAACGTAAGCACGGTATCACGGCTGAGGCGCTGGCTGACCTTGTGACAATGGTGGGACTGGACGTCCCACGCTCAACCAAAGATACGCCCGAAGCGCGTGTGCAGGATGAGGCGCGACTACTGGCAAGCAAGATGGGCTGGCGACTTTTCAGAAACAATTGCGGCGCGTTAAAAGACGAAAATGGTCGAGTTGTACGCTATGGCATCTGCAATGACTCCCCGGCGATGAACAAGCGTATCAAGTCGAGCGACCTCGTCGGTATTCGCCCCGTGGTTATCACGCCTGATATGGTCGGGTCAACCATTGGACAGTTTGTGGCGCGTGAGGTAAAGAAAGCCGGATGGAAGTATAAAGGTACGGAACACGAACAGGCACAGCTTGCATTTGGGACGCTCATCATTGGGCTGGGTGGAGATTTTAAATTCTGGAACGGAAGTGGCGACCTGTAAGGGATTGACCACTCCGTCAACCTGTGCCATACTGCAACAAATTACCTAATGGAACCGAACTCATGAGCAAAGAACATATTCTGGAAGTCGCATACGTAATGGCACAACGCGATGGCTTCGGTAGTCTAACGCGCGATGGTGTCGCAGCCGAAGCCGGCGTGGCAATGGGTACTATCAATCATCACTGGGTCAGGATGGGTGCACTTCGTGAAGCAGTAATGCAACGGGCAGTGGAAGAAGAAAACCTTGAATTGATTGGGCAGGGTATTGCACTGGGTGACAACATTGCTAAGTCGGCACCACTGGAGCTACGTGCTCGCGCGCTGACCACCTTACTTTAATAACCAAAACGGAGAGACAGAGATGACACATACGAATCCCCCTGTGCAGGGGGCTGATTCCCTGCACTTTATCGTCTGCAAAACAGTACCTTCACAGAAGAAGCCGGGGCGCACGGAGAAGATGCCATGTAATGCCGCTGGAGATGTAGTCAGTCTGCACATTGCGGACCGGATGACTCACGCTCAGGCGGTCGCGGCGGCTTCTGCACTGGGTGAGTCATATCGTCCCGCAGTCATTCTTACGGGTGATGGTCGTTTCTGCGTGGATATCGACGGGGCACTACAGGCCGATAACACCTGGTCACCACTCGCGCTGGAATTATGCACAACTTTTGCCGGTTGTTACGTGGAAGTGAGCAACAGTGGTAAAGGCTTGCACATTTTCGGTTACAGTCCGTCCATTCCCGAACACGCCTGTAAAAATATTCCGCTGCACATCGAACTTTACACCTCCGACCGCTTCATCTGCTTGGGAAGTGGTGCACGGGGCGACATGATGTTCAACGCATCCACACCGCTCAACGCCACGGTTGCACGTTATTTCCCGCAGACCGAACAAGCCGCGGCGACGGAATGGACAACAACTCACGCTGAAGGTTCATGTCCGATTGAGGACGATGCGAAACTCATCGAAAAAGCCTGTTCAAGTAAAGGTGGTGTCGCGGCTGTTTTCGGTGGTAAAGCAACATTCAAAGACCTGTGGATGCGCAATGTTGAGGTACTGAGTGATGCGTATCCGGATGAGGACCGCGAGTATGACGGGTCAAGTGCTGATGCAGCGTTAGCCCAGCACTTGGCGTTCTGGACGGGTGGTAACTGTGAACGCATCGAACGTCTGATGCGCCTGTCTGCGCTGGCACGCCCTAAATGGGACAGTCACAAATCGTACATGCAACGTACCATTCTGGGTGCTTGCGCACGTCAGACCACCTATTATAGCGTCGGCGCACCGATTGAACTGGTGACCCCCGCGCAGGTTGTAGAATCTAATACGCCAATTATCCGCAGCGGCTATCAGTTCATTGGTGGGTCTCAATTATTAGACCATTTTAAAGGCTGCGTATATGTAGCCGATAGTCATCGTGTATTAACCCCAAATGGTCAAATGCTGAAATCGGAACAATTCGACGTTATGTACGGTGGTTATGCCTTCGCGTTAGATGACAGTAACGAAAAAACAACAAAGTCTGCTTTCGAAGCCTTCACACGGAGTCAGTGCATCATGTTCCCGAAAGTTGACCGCTCGACATTCCGTCCGGACCTGTCACAGGGTGCCATTATTGAGGAAGACGGTTTGCGTCATGTTAACGCATACGTACCGGTGACGGTGGCGAGCGTCCCGGGCGATGTGACACCTTTCCTCACTCATCTGGCCAAACTGTTACCCGTCGAGCGTGACCGCGACATTCTGTTGTCCTACATGGCGGCGTGCGTCCAGTACAAGGGAACTAAATTTAAATGGGCACCATTGCTGCAGGGCGTCGAAGGTAACGGTAAAACACTGTTCACATTGTGCGTAATGGAAGCGGTCGGTTCACGTTACAGCCACATGCCGCCAGCGCAGGAAATTGGTGAGAAGTTCAACGCCTGGCTGTTCGATAAAATATTTATCGGCGTGGAAGATATTTACGTTCCGGAGCAGAAACTCGAACTGATTGAAACACTCAAGCCGATGATTACTGGTGAGTACCTCGCTAAGCGTGCGATGCAGCAGGACCAGGTGATGCACCGCCTGTGTGCTAACTTCATGTTCAATAGTAACCACAAAAACGCCGTGCGCAAGACAGCTAATGACCGCCGGTTCGCCATTTTCTATACCGCACAGCAGGAGCATATCGACATTGTACGTGACGGTATGGGTGGCGATTACTTCCCCAACCTGTATGACTGGCTCAAACGTGGTGGCGGATTTGCAGCCGTAACGCATTATCTGGAGAACTACGCCATTCCCGCACAACTTAACCCGGCGACACATTGTCAGCGCGCACCAGAGACCAGCAGTACTCACGAGGCTGTGACAGCATCACTCGGCAGCGTCGAGCAGGAAATTATGGAAGCGATTGACGAGGGTCGCCAGGGATTTGCAGGTGGATGGGTGAGCAGTAAGGCACTGGACAACCTGTTACGCCAGATGCGTGCTGACCGTACTGTACCGGTGGGTAAACGTCGTGACATGATGCGTCAACTAGGTTACGACTGGCACCCGGCGCTTAAAGATGGACGTGTGAATAACGTGATAATGATTGATGGTGGTAAGCCACGGTTGTACATCAAGATTGGACACATTCACGCTAACCTCACAAATGCGGCAGATGTGGCGCGCCATTATGCGGCGGCACAGGGTGATACGAGTGCTTTAGCCTTTGCAGAAACTAAATAAGCCCTTCGGGGCTTTTTTTTTGCAATTGGTATTGACGAGTCCGTCAAGGTGGGTTATCTTTAACTCATCGGAACAACAACAGAGAGGGTTGAGAGATGAGCTATAAAGAGAAAGACATAATGCACGAAAATGGTAAATTTTGGGTACTGAAAAACAAAGAAGGTTTTCACGTGATGGTTTCGGGGGTGACGCATAGCGTCAGTGAGAGTTCTTATAGTCAGTTAGATTTAGCAATCACACGCTGTGACTATCTCGCAAGTCGCACAATGAAAAAATAAAATACGACCCGCTTCGGCGGGTTTTAATGGAGAGGAATAACCAAATGAAAAACATCATCAGTCATCACAAACTGTCTGACCTGCTGGGTAATATGACCGAGGTTCAGGCGCTGAACACACTGTCACGCATGCGTGCACAGGCTGACCGGGACGGACTGTGTGTCACTCGTCTCATTGTTGAAGGTAAAGTACGGGAGCAGTGGATATGGAAGCACTAAGCTATTGCAAGCTGATGGAGCGCTGTTTAGCAGCTGAGGCGCGCGTCGCAGAGCTGGAGTCGCGCACCGTGAAGCTGCCAGACTTACGGTAGATTGTATCCGGAGAAAGATATGTCTGGTCTGATGGCGTTTATAACTACAGCCGAGACGTAAAGGAAGTGCTGACCACCGCTGGTATCAAGTGGGAGGTTGATGTGACTCACCGGGCATCGAGAAGCTACCGTACAGCGGAATCATTTGGTCTGGTTCAGCCAACTAACGCGCCGGTAGTGTTCTGGTTCGAAAAGTATCAAGCGGAGGCTGAGTGAAATCGGTGTTGTTCGCCCTGGACGGTGTACTGCGGGATGCACAGGGCGAACCAATCAAGGACAATATTGCGCTCGCAAGGGCGCTGTACTGTGCGGGTCATGATGTGCTGGTGACCGGTCCACGTGACGCTTACGAATGGTTACACAAACACGATGTGACATTCGATGACCTGTTAGCCGGTCGTCACATTACGATTGGCGCCACGAAGCTGATGTTTGCGGTTGTCAATGATGAAATTATGGCGCACGCGCTCAAATGTGCAGGTGTGCATACTTGGAGATATGAAAATGCGTAAATTACTGTTCTGTCTGATGCTGTGTGGTACTGCTAATGCGGCTGTTACTGCTGAGACAAATGAATCACAGGTTGCTAACCTACTCTTTAACGGCTGTAGCGCTCAACGTGCGCAAATGGGCGTACAGGAAGTGATTAAACAGGCTAACCCGGGCGGCAATCCTGCGGCGACCGACCTTATCATTAAAGGTTACAAGTTCGGCATTGACTACCCGAACGTCGGATGTAACCAGTTCTTCACGGTTGTTATTGACCAGTTAGTTAAAAGCCGGAGCAAAGTGTAATGAGTATACTAACCGATGAGCAATTACTGGCCGACGTGGCTGCGGGAATGAGTGGTCATGCTATAGCGAAAAAGTACAGTATGAGCCCGGGAAACATTAACCGCCGCATCAAACGTCTCGGTGCGCGCGGTCTGGGTCACGGTGGTAATGTGTCTCGCTTTGTGCCGGACGGTTACAAGGTGAAAGGCACATCGTCACTGGTGAAGTCAGACGGCACCCTGGCGATGCAATGGGTCAAGACCGATGCGGACTCCGAGCGCCAGTTAAAAATGATGCAGGAAGCGATTGCGGCGCTTACAGAGTGCTTATCCCCACTAGAGGAAATTAATTTAATATCCCGTGATGAGGATACCACTCTCCTGAATATGTACACAGTAACGGATGCACACATTGGTATGTTAGCATGTGAAGAAGAGGGTGGAGACGATTATGATACAAACATTGCGGAGCATCTCATATCGTCGTGGTTCAAATCAGCGACAGCATTGGCACCCAACGCAACAGAGTGTCTCATTAACCTTCAGGGAGATTTCCTGCACTTCGACGGACTGAAGGCGGTTACACCAACATCCGGACATATTCTCGACTCTGATACGCGTTTCTTCAAAGTTGTCCAGACTGCTATCCGTGTGATTAAGCGAGCCGTGAACATGTGTCTGGAGAAGCATCGGAAAGTGACGCTGCTAATCGCCACGGGTAACCATGACCTCGCGTCCGCCGTGTGGTTGCGAGAGATGTTTAAAGAGGTGTATTGCGATAATCCCCGCGTGACCATTGTGGAAGAACAGAGCCCCTATTATGCAATCGAATTCGGCAAAGTGATGATTGGTGTCCATCACGGGCATTGTTCCAGAATGGAAAAGTTGGACGCAGTATTTGCCAGTAAGTTCCGGGAGATTTACGGTCGTACTAAGTTTGGCTACCTACACATGGGGCACTATCATCACCGGAAAGTAGCAGAGAGCAACATGTTCGTTACTGAGATGCACCAAACTCTGGCGGCCAAAGACGAGTATTCAAGTAACGGAGGTTACGACTCCGGAAGAAGTGCTACCGTCATAACATATCATCGAGACTACGGTGAGATTGGTAGAATATCAATTCCCGTAGAGATGATTAAGGACCAGTATGGACTGGAATAGTATCTACGAATACAGACAAGGAAGTCTGTACGCCAAGTACAGTCTCAACGGTAAGTACCCAGTTGGAAGACTGGTCGGGTACCTAGACAAAAGAGGGTACATAAGGACAAAGTTCAACGGTAAGATGACGTTTGCGCATCGTATAATATGGGAAATGTTCAACGGTGAAATCGAAGAAGGAATGGAGATAGACCACATCAACGGTGTCAAAACAGACAACAGGATTGAAAATTTAAGGTGTGTCGACAGATTTGTAAACTGTAAAAACGCATCAATAAGAAAAGATAACATCAGCGGAGCAACTGGTGTCTCATACAACGTCGCAAAGGGTAAATGGATAGTACAGGTACAGGTTGACAAAGTGAGAAGTGCGGTGTCATTCGCTAACAAAGAGGATGCAATAGATTTCGCAAATGATATCTATTGTAGTGAGAAAAAATTTACTGAGAGGCATGGGAAATGATTAGTTATAATTTCAATGCAGGTTATATCTGGTTTCGCGTGTTCGGTAAAGGGATTTTAATTATTGACCGGTCTATTCATCCTCCACTATTCAGTGTGAGGACAGGAAGGAAAAAGGAATTAAGAATAGGGAAATATAGAATACAGTTAATCAGGTAAATAAAAGGCCCGCATTTAGCGGGCTTTGTTTTTATTATTTAGGGTTAGTCTCGTAATTGCATGAGTAGCGATTCATAAATACCTTTCTTATTTATCTCCCACAGTTACGACAGCGACCATTCGCTACATAACGTTCAGATATTGTATTGCATTTTTTACAGGGTTCATAAGGCATGTACCACTTCTGACCCGCCTCAATAGCTATTTGACGTGGTGTTTTCATCTTGACGGTGGTCAAAGTGATGTTACCGATATTCAATCCCATCTCAGCCAACTGTATGGCCTGTTCCAGTGTTTTCCGTTGGCACTTCATTTCCTCAATAGTTGCATTTAATTGTTCAAGAGTGAAACGCATTGTGTCCACATGGTTAGTGCTTTTTTGAAGCACCTGAGAGGCTTTAGCGTCTTTACTAATCTTAGAACATATCGCACATTTGCTACCGCGGTAGACGCCCGGGTGACCGCATTTTGACATGCGTTTGGTGCCGATTCTGAGGCCGTTATTCGGGTTGTTCCATAACTGGTCCAGTAACCATTGCTCGTGCTCATCGTCAGAATTGGTTCTGTTTTTGAAATGTCTCACGAAGTCCTCATGATTGTATCGAGCACAAAGCGTACAAAGACCCGTGTCTTCATGAAACGTTTTGCAATCACAATTTTCTCTAAGATGGTACATTTGTATAAACCCAGCATACTGTATATTTGATTTATACATTGTTACATGAGTTGTTTGCCGTGTCAATACCTCATTTTACCCCGAAATACCCGAGACATCGGGGTGGCGAATTTACTTTCACAATCAGCAGCTTACGCGCATAACCGAAAACCCCGTACATTCTTGCTATATTCTCCCTTCTCTTTTATTACTGTTTGTATGCTGTATATATACATTCTTTTACTATCTTACTACTATATTAATTACTATTTTATAGGGGTATAGGGGTATAGTAATATATAGTAATGAAAACTAAGGAGTTTTTCATACCCCACAGAGGATTATGGATGGGGGTATTAAGGGTATCGACATAAAACACTGGCTTCCGAACGAAAAGGTAGTGAATCGTACTACTTTCACTCCGAAACCCGCATTCTGTGGCTTTATTGTGGCAATGACGGTACAGTCATGGTAAAATCGTGGCATTAGAGACAATAGCTGGGGACCAACATGGCGAGGGCTAAACTTAACGAACATGGTGTGACAGAGCAGCAGGAAAAGTTTGCTCAGGCATTTGTGGAAACGGGCAACGCGTCCGAGTCATATCGTCGCTCGTATAACACTTCCCGTATGGCTGTGAACACCATTGCTAAACGTGCATCTGAAATGCTTGATAACGGGGCAGTTGCAGGGAGAATCGCCTCACTTCGTCAAGTACATCAGAAGCGTCACAACGTAACAGTCGATTCGCTCATCGCCGAGCTGGAAGAAGCACGCATTGCCGCTCTGACTGCTGAGACTGTGCAAGCGTCCGCAGCAACCGCTGCAACGATGGGTAAAGCGAAACTGATGGGACTGGATAAGCAACTGGTTCAGTTGTCCGGCGGTCTGGACAATGTGAATACAAATATCAATATTACCGCCGAAGATGTGAAAGTATTTAAAAAGGCGTTTAACGATGAATTTTAATTCTCCGAAAGAATTGAAATTATTACGTCTCGCACTTGAGGAGGACTTTACTTTATTTGCTCGTTTCTTCTTCAAAGTTTTAAAAGGAACTAAATTTGTATTCAGTGACCACCACCATGTAATTTGTGATGCGTTGATGGATGTATTTTACGGTCGCACCACCCATTTAATAATTAACATGCCACCGCGTTATTCAAAAACGGAACTGGCTGTTAAATTGTTTTCCGCGTGGTGCTACGTTAAAAACCCCAAGTGTGAATTTATTCACCTGTCGTATGCTGATATTCTTGCACTGGATAACTCCGAATCAATTAAATCAGTTTTGAAGTCCGAAGAGTTTCAGAAACTGTGGCCTCATGTGACCATCAAGGCGAACAAGGATTCGAAGAAAGCATGGGGCACTGAGCAGGGTGGCGTATTTTACGCGACGGCTGCGGGCGGTCCTATCACGGGTTTCGGTGCTGGTAAACTGGACGACTTCGAGAACGGTAACGGCTTTGGCGGTGCGATTATCATCGATGACCCGTTAAAACCGGATGACGCGTATTCCGACCCGAAACGTAACGGTGTTAACCGTCGCTGGGATGAAACCATTAAATCACGTTTTAACTCCACAAAGACGCCCTGTATCGTCATCATGCAGCGACTTCACGAGGAGGACTTCTGCGGCACCCTGCTGAAGGACAGAGAGTATAATTTCCGTCACCTGGTACTCCCTGCCATCGTTGACGAGGGTTTACCGACGGAGCGTGCATTGTGGCCCCAGAAACACTCTCTGGAAGCCCTCAAAGCGATGCGGAAGAAAAACTCGTACATGTTCTCCGGTCAGATGCAACAACGCCCCTCACCGCTCGGAGGCGGCATTCTGAGGGGGTCGTGGTTCGGGCGTTACGCCGTTGTACCAAAGCTGAAATACAGAGCGGTGTTCATCGATACGGCACAGAAAGCCAAAGAGCACAATGACTATCAAGTTGCTGAACTGTGGGGGCTTGGTGAAGATGGATACCTGTACCTCCTCGACGTTATGCGTGACAAGTTCGAAGCATATGAACTCGAGGTAAAAATCCCTGACTTCTGGAACAAGCATCGCAATGATAAAAACGGTCGTTTGCGTTACATGGCTGTCGAAGATAAATCATCCGGTACGGAACTTATCCAGAAGATTCGCCGCAAAATTAAACCCGTGATACCCGTACGAGACATACAACGCGGACCAGCAGCAAATAAATTAACCCGCGTGATGGACGTACAGGGTTACATTGAGTCGGGATATGTTAAGATACCTGAAGATGCCCCATGGGTTCATGACTTCGTTACGGAGTGTGAAGCGTTTACTGCTGATGACACACACGCTCATGATGACCAGATTGACCCAATGTGTGACGCAATTAGTCAAATGCTCCACAATGGCAAAGCAACCGTTTCGGAGATTTTATAAACATGGCTAAGACTGCTAAAACAAACCTTCATCTCATGCCAGCCCGGACCACCGACGGGCTGGTCAACGTCGTGTCTGGCCTCGGAACGTGGAAAGCGAAACGCTCTCACAACATGTTCCAGTATGCTGCGCTGTCTAACTGGCAACAACTTGACGCGGCTTACCAGACGAACTGGCTGGCACGTCAGATTGTGGAAATACCCGCCGAAGATATGTGCCGTGAGTGGCGCACCATCAAGTGCAAGGAAGCCGATGACATCCGCATCGAAGAAGACCGGCTGATGGTTGCTGCCAACGTGCAGGAGGCTGTTACATGGGCGCGTCTGTACGGCGGTGGCGGTATTCTCATGCTGACCGGTCAAGACTTGTCAAAGCCGCTCGACGTGCGCCGTATTCGTAAAGGTGATTTAAAACGTTGCATCGTGTTTGACCGTTACGACATGTCACCGCTCACCCTGAACACCTGGGACATTCTGGCACCTAACTACATGATGCCGGAGCATTACACCATTACTGGTGGTGGTCAGCAAATCCACTGGACCCATTTTGCGCGTTTCAGTGGCAAGCGTATCCCTCGTCGCCAGATGGTCCAGACTCAGGGGTGGGGTGACAGTGAGTTACGTGTGTGCCTCGACGACATCATGGACATGGTTGCGTCAAAGGATGGCATCGCGGAACTGATGCAGGAGGCAAACGTCGATGTGGTCAAACGTGAGGGACTGTCCGACGAGTTAGCCAGTGACCAGGATGATGCAATTGTGTCGCGTTACACACTGTTCAGTCAGATGAAGTCACTGGTGCAGATGGCCCTGCTGGACGGTGATGAGTCATACGAACGTAAGACGCTCGACCTGGGCGGTGTTGCACCGGTACTTGAGACGTTCATGACGTGGATTAGTGGCGCGGCTGATATTCCCGTTACGCGCCTGTTCGGTACCTCTGCTAAGGGCATGAACGCCACCGGCGAAGGGGACATGAACAACTACAACAACTCCATCCGCTCCAAACAGCTGACACAGGTTGACCCGGGGTTGCGCCAGCTCGATGAGGTGCTGGTACGTAGTGCACTGGGTTACTGGCCTGATGACTTCAACTACGTGTGGAATCCACTCGCACAGCCTAACGAGCTACAGATTGCACAAGCTGCCAAAATCCGCGCTGATAAGGATATGTTGTATCTTGCCGAGGGTGTTATCACCGTGTCACAGGTGCAACGCAATCTGGAAGCCGCCGAAGAGTATCAGTTTGAAGACGGTCAGATTGATGAACAGTCGGAGACTGAGAAAGAGATGTCCACTGTGCGACGCCCGGAGCCTGACGAGCAGACCACGGACGCATTCTGGATACGCTACAACGGATACGTAGCCGACGGACTGTCACATGATGAGATAATGGAAAAACTGGCCCAGTAACGGGCCAGTTTGGTTAACCCTTCCGATACCCCGCATCATACAGAATCTTAGCCGCACCGATTGACACACCGGACAACCGAACCATTTCCTCAATCGCGCGTTCCGCTTCGGTACGGAGTGGGCGGAATGACACCTCATGCCGACCGCCACGCTTTGGTAATTCCTGACGCAATAGTTCGAGTAATGTCATCTCGCATCTCCTGTGATAATATTTGAGTAACACGTACACTCTACACTATACTGACGAGGTCGTCAAGCATGTCACGACAAACAGAGCTAAATTATTATCGCCAGCTGAAACAGGTTGCACAGCTTGTTCGTGAGGATGTGGACACCAACATCGTTCCGCTGGTGAAACGGCTTGCGCCGGAGTACACTGCTGACGGCTGGAGTGATACCATCGCCTCGGCGATTAATCAGTTGCTCACACGGTGGCTCGGTGCATTTGCTCGTCGCCAGGCTGAAACCATCGCGTCACACTTTGTACAGACTGCGGCAAAGGATAACGCCCGCTCATTCGCTATCAATCTGTACGGCGGCGATACGCAGTTACAGGAATATCTGAGCGCTGCATCGTATCAGAATGCTAAACTCATTCAGTCCATTCCGGCTCAGTATCTGGAGCAGGTGCAGAACATCGTCATGACCAATATGCGTAACGGTATGCGCCCCAGTTACATCGAGGAAGCGCTCGTTAAACAATTTGGTGTCACGGAACGTCGAGCCAAATTAATTGCCCGCGATCAGACATCCAAAATACAGGGCGACATGAACCGCATTCGCCAGACAAATAGCGGTATTGAGTATTTCAAATGGATAACGTCACAGGATGAGCGGGTGCGTCATAGTCATGTTGAAGTTGCGAAGCGTGACGTAGGATTCGGTGAAGGTGTATTCCGCTGGGATGA
>OODL01000861.1_pt1 | contig 31907 bp, 27 predicted proteins | sample 1671181 | NCBI WGS metagenome assembly OODL01 (sample SAMN06348130, study PRJEB24527) | human gut metagenome | biome: human gut; feature: ankylosing spondylitis patient; material: feces | host: Homo sapiens | place: China | collected 2015-10 | reverse complement strand
CCAAATTTTCGACTTTTTACGCTTTATCGAAAATTTGGAGGTTTAACATGGGCTTTAACTACGGTTTGGAAAAGAAGAATTTTGATAGCCAGTGGGCTGTGACCCGTAAGCAGTATGAGAATGCTGGCATGAGGAACGAAGCGATTCAGGCAATGTACGATTACGACTGGTCTGTTTTTAACGCTAATCGTTCTTACCAGAACCATACGCAGGAAATTGCAGCTCCGTCCTTTGAACAGAGCGAAGAATCCTACTCGCCATTGATGAACAAGTATCAGGAAGCTATTTCTGTTACGGACCACTACTGCGAAACCAACAGCCGTTTTGCATGGGTCGGAAAAATTGAGGACGAACAACTGCTGTCTGCTCTTGAAAGCTTATCGGAACTTGACCTCAAAATTCTTACGCTCTACGTCTACGTCGGCTACACGGAATCCGAGATTGCAGGAGAGCTGGGTGGCTCGAAGGTTGCAATTCATAAGCGAATTGAGAAAATTACTAAATTTTTGAAAAACTTTTGAACGAATTTCTTTTTCTGGTTACTTTTTGCCCTTTCTCGATGCCTACCAAGTGAGAGGACGATTCACCAGATGGCGAAAGCCACTACACGAAGCGTCCGACCTCGCGTACCTTGAAAACTGAATAGTTCCGTCATCTGGTACTCCGATAATGATACTTCCGTAATTCGCGGCCCGGTCACAAAGCAGACGGGGTGGCTGAAATGCCAATGAAGCGGTACAAGTCCGCTGCCAGATGTTCATGCCCCACTCGCAGGGGGGCCGAGGGCGAATATGCGAGACCTGAACATATTTTATCAGGAGTGACCGGATGCTGTTTTCGGTCTCCGGTCACTCCTGTTCTTTTACATATTTATCCGCTAATCACCTTTACTAACACGGAGGACTACTCAAATGGACGAGTTGAATCCTACGGTGCGCGAACAGGAAATTTATGAGGAGATGGAACTGACCCCGGAAATGATCAAGTCCATCCGAACCCTCTGTGCAACCTGTCTGCGACATTTCGTAGAAGCCAAGGCTTTCAAAATTGCTATCGTGCCGAGTGCAGACAACAGCATGGACACTTGCACTGTCTGTCAGACCCGGCGTGGTTACGATTATGTTGTAATGCACCGTTGATACCGGTGCTTTATCTCAGTCATCGAAGGAGATGATGTGTATCGTATAAAAAGAATTGCTCCCATACTTCAACAGAAACCTGCTGCCTAGGAGGTGCAGTGGGTTTCTTACATATCCAAACGGAGGTTTCGCAATTTGGAATCTACTTTGAAATTCCAACGCGGAGACATCTACTTCGTTCGACTTGACAACCGCACGGGTTCCGAACAAAGCGGAACCCGTCCAGCGGTCATCTTACAAAACGATGTGGGAAACTCCTGTTCACCGACATTGATCGTTGCGACTTTGACAAGTAAGACAGAAAAGAAAGCTACGCAGCCGACGCATTGTCTGGTGGAACCGGAGGGGCTGGAGCCGTCCATCGTTCAGGCTGAGCAAATCTTCACCATCGACAAAAGCCGTGTTAAAAGATTTGTCGGACACCTCACCCCAGAAGAGATGGGGCGGGTCGATGATGCTGTGAAAATCAGCCTTGCTCTGAACCCAATGGGAAGCATCCAAAAGCTCAAACCTATCGTCCGTTCTACGGCGGCTTACGCACCGCCAGAAGTAGTTGACGGTAAGCCGCCTGTCTATCCCTACACTCCTATCAAATCCGATTTTGAGGATGCAGGAACAGTCGAAGAAATGATGTTATACACCGAACTGCAATCCGCTGTTCACGCAATGATCCAGCGGCTCGAATACAGCTTCACCTTTAATCCCAGCTTGCTCACCAGCCCGAAGCGTAAGAAGCAAGTGACTGAGATTTTGACCGAAGCTGAAAAATACATTTGGCGAATTAAGGAGGAAATCAGATGCGCCTGAAGAATGACACTGAAAATTTTGCAGCTTCCTTCAATATCACCCCGCCTTACCAAATGAGGGTGATTCACAGCAGTAAGCTGATCTATCCCCGTGAAATCTACCAGCGGGGTGTGCAGCGTAAGCGGGTGGAACTGATTGCTGCTGACTTCAACGAATACGTTGCGAATGAGCCGAAGATCAGCTTCCGCAACGGCAAGTATTATGTGGTGGATGGCCAGCACACCATCGAAGCGCGCATCCTTCGTAACGGCGGCAGAGCCTTGCCGATTCTCTGCAAGGTCTACACCGGTATGACCATGCAGCAGGAAGCTCTGCTCTTTGCCGAGCAGAACGGCCATTCTGCCCCTTTGTCTGCGGGCATCAAGCTGCGAGCAAAGGTTGCGGGCGATGATGCTCCTTCCAAAGAATTTCTCGCTGCTACCAACCGGGTGGGGCTGGCATTCAACTATGACAGTTTGCAGTTGAGCGATTACCGTATCAGCTGCGTGGGCACCGCTCTCAAGCTGTACAATCAGATGGGCGAAAAGATCTACTGCGAAGCCCTGCGGTTGATTGTGGCTGCTTGGGGAGGTAAGCCGGATTCGTTTCGTGCATCTGTTCTGCGTGGTATGATGCACTTTGTGGAGTTGTATCACGGCGAGTTCAGCGAGGAACGGCTGGTTCGTGCGCTTGGCAGCGTCCATCCCATGGAGATTTACCGTGTTGGCAGGGATAACCCTGCAAAGCTGCCCGGATGGAAGAAATACGTTTTTCCCATCTACATGGCTTACAACGGCAAAGGCCGCAAGGACGCCTTGCCGATGAAGTTCTAAAACATATTTCCTATGCCAAGAGGCACCTGCAAGCTGTGAGTGCCTCTTATTACATAATTATATCGCGCTATCGCTACTTTTGAAAGAAGGGCTAGATATGACCAATATGAATGTGATTCCTGTGTCGCAGGATTCGTATATCGTTAATGGTTGCAAAGTGAAAATCACTTATGCAGAAGATGGTGACAGCATGGAGGTTCTTCAGAAACTGATTCATGATACCCTCCGCGAAGAAGCCAAGAATTACAATTGAATCGACATCCTTGCAACAAGGATAGTCCAGCACTAAAATAATGGTACAGTTGATGCAGCAACCAATTCAAACAAACGAGTGTGCGCACAGTATCGTTGTTTTAGTTTTACATAGGAGTGACAACGATGAAAAAACGTGTATATACCTTATACCGCGTTTCGACCATTGGACAGGTCGAAAAGGATGACATACCCATGCAAAAAGAAGCCTGCCACGAATTTGCAGAACGGCAGGGCTGGGAAATCGTCAAGGAGTTTTCCGAAAAAGGCGTTTCCGGTTTTAAGAAATCTGCAAAAGACCGCGATCAGCTCCAGCTGCTTCAGCAGGCTGCTGCTGCCGGAGAGTTTGATGTTCTGCTGGTGTTCATGTTTGACCGTCTGGGTCGGCGTGACGACGAAACGCCCTTTATCGTGGAATGGTTCACGAAGCAAGGGGTCGAGGTCTGGAGCGTAAATGAAGGTCAGCAGCGTTTTGATTCCCATGTCGATAAGCTGATGAACTACATCCGCTACTGGCAGGCATCCGGCGAAAGTATCAAAACTTCTATCCGTACTCGCACCCGTATAGAACAGCTTACAGAGGAAGGTCACTATACCGGTGGAACGGTTGCTTTCGGGTACAAGCGTGTAAAAAAGGGTCGCATGAACAAGAAAAATCAGGAAGTCTGTGAGCTGGAAATCAACGAGGAAGAAGCAGAGATCGTCCGTCTGATATTCCAGAAATACGTTTATGAAGGCTACGGTGTAAAGCGAATCTGCAACTACCTTGTAGAGAACAACATCATGGGACGGAACGGCAAGAACATCCCGACCACGACTCTGGTTCGGATGGTGCGAAATAAAACCTATCTGGGCTACCTCATCAACGGCAACGTCGAAAAGGAATGCCCGGAATTGAGGATCATCGAGCCGGAAGTATTTGAAAAGGCTCAGGAGCTGCGGGATGCTCGTCGCAGAGAGAAGGGCGAAGACTCTGATAGTTACAGTCCTCATGCTCTGCTTTGTGGGAAGGTGTTCTGTGCACACTGCGGAAATCGCCTGAACATCACGAGCAGCGGACGCACCAGACTGCGTGCGGATGGCTCCACGGTGAAGGAAAAGCGGTTCCGTTATAGCTGCCATTATAATGTACGGCATCCGGGTCAATGCGATGGACAGTCCGGTTATGGTGTGACGACACTGGACGCAGTTGTAGAAAGCATCGTGTGCATGAAGTTTGAAGAAATTCTGGAGTGCTCCAAGAGCAATCTTCTGGAAGAAATGCGGCGTAAAGATTTGGATGCAGCTAAAAAAGAAACAACTCGTTGGAAAGAGGAAGTCCAGACCAAGGTTGACGAACAGGATGCGTTAAAAAAAGAAATGATTCGTGTCATCCAAGGAACAAGCGGACTCGACCGCGAGATGATCCAGCAGATGGTCAATGAAAACAAGGAAGCACTGCTTATTGCACAGACCAATCTGGCAGACTCGGAAAAGAAGTTGAAGGAGATCGAGGAGCAGAACCAGAAAGCTGAACGTAATTGCAGTGATTTATTCACATGGGCAAGCACCTATAAGGGCGCTAGTTTTGAAAGGCGTCAGGCTATTTTGAAACAGTTTATCAAAGAAGTGCGTGTCGGACGCGACTATAATATCGAGATCGTTCTCAATGTACCGCTGGATGAATTTGAGGAGTTCAAGCGTCACGCAGCATCGACTGGACGAGGCAAAAATCAGAAAAATAAGTCGCAAAATCCTCAAAAAGTTGGGCGTTGTACATCAAATGCCGGAATCGTCGTTTTAGACAAAACAGCAGGTGAAACCATAAGCATTGTGCCTAAAAATGCTGCACACGCGATTTTGCGCTGTTAAGACGAATGATGCACGATTTTGCAAGGAATGGCAAAAAGAAACGCCGTATCGTGTTAAACGATACGGCGTTTTATGGACTCGAAGGGAGTCGAACCCTCGACCTTTCGGATGCGAACCGAACGCTCTCCCAACTGAGCTACGAGCCCACAAAAAAAGCACCCAATTTCTAATGGGGGCAAATGAGCTATAACACCAGATCGGGAATGCAACGCTTGCTCTCCCAACTGAGCTACGAGCCCACGAAAAAGCACCCAATTTCAAATGGGGGCAAATGAGCTATAACACCAGATCGGGAATGCAACGCTTGCACTCCCAACTGAGCTACGAGCCCATATTTAAGCCCCCAAAAACCGCTTGGGGGCGCGTGGTATATAACTCCAGATTGTTTAAGAACCGCATGGGCTCCCAACTGAGCTACGAGCCCACAAAAAAGCACCCAATTTTGAATGGGGGCAAATGAGCTATAACACCAGATCGGGAATGCAACGCTTGCTCTCCCAGCTGAGCTATAGGCCCATGATGATGACGCTGATAGTGTACCGCGTTTTGGGGCGTTTGTCAAGCAATTTCGGAGAGCGCGAGCAGGGGACTTACAAGCGGCCGAGCTGCCAGAAAGCTACGGCGCTGGCGGCGGCTACGTTGAGGGAATCTACCCCATGGGACATAGGAATCTTTACGGTGTAATCGCAGGCGGCGATGGTACTATTGGCCAGCCCATCGCCCTCGGTGCCCAGCACGATGGCAAGCTTTGGCTCGGCGGCAAGGGCGGGGTCGTCGATGCTGACCGAGCGGTCACTCAGCGCCATGGCAGCGGTCTTGAATCCCAGCGCGTGGAGCTGGGCACTGCCGTTATCCGGCCAGTCGGCAGGGCAGGTGCCGATCTGCGCCCACGGCACCTGAAACACGGTGCCCATGCTTACCCGCACCGCGCGGCGGCACAGCGGGTCGCAGCAGGAGGGGGTGACGAGCACGGCATCCATGTTCAGCGCGGCAGCGCTGCGGAAGATAGCGCCTACGTTGGTAGAATCCACGATGCCCTCCAGCACAGCCACCCGGCGGGCATGGGCGCAAACCTGCTCCACCGTGCGGGGCGCAGGACGGCGGAAGGCGCACAGCACGCCCCGGGTCAGCGCAAAGCCGGTGAGCTGTGCCAGCAGCTCCCGGTCAGCGGTATATACCGGCACATCGCCGCAGCGGGTCAAAATCTCCTGTGCCGGGCCGGTGATCTGCTTGCGCTCCATCAGCAGGGAAAGGGGCTGGTATCCGGCGTCCAGCGCCCGGGCGATCACCTTGGGGCTTTCGGCGATAAAGATGCCCTTTTCCGGCTCCAGTCGGTTGCGCAGCTGCGCCTGCGTGAGCCGAGCGTAGATGTCCAGCTCCGGGGCGGTAAGGTCGGTGATCTCATGAATGACAGGCATGGAAAGACTCCTTTGAAATGAAGTTTTTTCTATTGTAGCACAAGCCGGGCCGGAATGCAAAATCCCTGCTGCACACAGAGCACAGCAGGGATTTGAATGCGGAATAGTTTACTCAGAGCGCAGCGCTTTGACAGGGTTGCTCTTTGCGGCGCTGCGGGCGGGGATCACGCCGCCCAGCATGGTAAGCAGGGTGGCCAGAACGATCAGGATCAGCGCAGCCTGCGGCGGCAGCGAGGCTACCACGTTCACATCGCCCGCGATGTGGTGGATGAGCATATTGCCGGGGATGAGCAGCAGCAGGCAGAGCACCACGCCCATCACGCCGGAACACAGGCCGATGATAAAGGTCTCGGCGTTGAACACCTGCGAGACGTTGTGCTTGGAGGCGCCGATGGCGCGCAGAATGCCGATCTCCTTGCGGCGCTCCAGCACGCTGATATAGGTGATGACGCCGATCATGATGGAGGACACCACCAGCGAGATCGCCACAAAGGCCACCAGCACATTGCTGACCATGCCCACGATTTCGGTGACAGAGTTCATCAGAGTGCCCACCATATCGGTATAGTGGATCACCTTATCCTCTTCGCCCTGCTGCCGCATGGCGGCGTTGTAGGCGTCCAGCTCGTTCACCACCTGCGCCTTGGTGTCAAAGCTGTTGGGGTAGATATAGATGGCATCGGGCTTTGCGTAGTCCACATAGCCGATGTCGTCCAAAATCTTTTCGTAGCTGGAAGCGGAGGAAAGCAGGGTACTTTTGATCATCTCGGTCAGGTCGGAGCCGGTCATGTTGATCTGAATGGCCTGCTGGAACACAGCGGGGTCGATCTTGAGTGCGCTTTCCACCTGCGTGCTCAGCTGCGCAATATTGCTCTGGATGGCCTGCGCGATCTTCTGCTCCAGCTGCCCGGCCAGCTTCTGAATGGCGGGACCCATCTGCTCCTGCAAAGCGGCGGTGAGCTGGGTCTGCAGCGCCTCGCCCAGCTGGACGGAGTAGGTCTCCATCACGGTCTGCAGATTTTGCTGAAGGGTACCGGCAAACTGCTCCTCCAGTCCGGAGGTGTCCAGCAGATCACCCATGGATTCGGCAAGCAGCGTCTGGAAGGCCTCGGTCTGCATATAGGAGGAAAAACCGATCTTATCCAGATTCAGCAGGCCGTTGCTGATGAGATAGCGCTTGTAGCCGTTCATGATTTTTTTCATCAGCGTCTGTAAGCCGTCCTGAGAGATATTCAACTCTATGCCGTCGAACAGCTCGCTCATGTCCATCTCCATGTCCGGCAGCGGCAGCCCGCTGAGGTCCAGCTTGAAGCTGGAAGGGTCGATGAGGGTGGCAAGATCGAAGGAATCATCGGTCAGGTCGAATGCGCCGTCCAGATCAAAGTGCAGGGCGCTGGTGTCGAACTGGAAAGCGTCCTTGAGGGTGTCCGTGTCCACCGAGAACAGAGACGCGATGTCCAGCATATTGTTGCTGGCAGCGTCGAAGGGCTCGCCGGTCAGCACGTTGATGTCCGGGTCTGCCAGCTGCTGGCGCACGATCTCGCTGTTGGCCGCCTGATCAATGACGTAATAGGTCAGGTCGTGCAGGTAGTCCAGACCGCTGTGCAGGATAGTGGAGGTGGCGTCTGCCTTGGGCTGCACGATGCCGACAATGGTCAGCTCCTCGCTGTCGGCCACCAGCTGCTGCATGTAAGCTTCATCATTCAGCTTGCTCAGCCAGATATTGTGCTCAGTGTCGTAGACATAGCAGTCGGCCTTGTTGACAAGCTTGAAGGTCATGCCCAGAAAATCGTCATAGGTATAGGTGCCGTAGTCCGTGGGCAGGTCGATCTTCTGGTTCTGCGCATACTGCTGTAAGATCTTGTCCAGCTCGGCCTGATCCCGCAGACCCATGGCGTACAGCGCATAGTCCGAAACGCTACCGTCCGCGTTCAGGGTCAGCACCAGCTCGTTGTACTTTTCCGGCCAGCGGCCGGCCTTGACATCATACTGATCCTCGTACAGGGCGGGGGTCTCGGCCATTTCGCAGAACACATAGGGGCTGGCCATGGAGGTCATAAGGCTGGTCACCGAGGTGTTCTCACTGGCGATATCGGAAAATGTGGTGTCCGGGTTCAGCTTCTGCACGGTGCCGTCCGGGTTCTGGCGGTAGATCAGCGGATCAGGGGTGTAGGTGTATTCCACCGTGGCGTTGTCCCGGATGGTACAGGCGTCACTGTCCAGATATGCCTTCAGCGAGCGCAGATCGTTGCTGGCAGCGCCGATGTTCAGTTGAGACAGCAGCTGTCTCACCGTGACCATGCCCTCCGGCGCGGAGGAGGAGCCGGACGAGACGCTGGTGTAGGTGTCCGGGTCCATCATGCTGGCCAGATCTACGCCGGTGTTGCTGATCTGCAGCGGGTAGGCGGCCAGCGTGGATTTTTCCATGTTGCTGATATAGCGGCTCACACCGTTGGAAAGGGAAAGGATCAGCGCAATGCCGATGATACCGATGGAACCGGCAAAGGCGGTGAGCAGGGTGCGTGCCTTTTTGGTGAGCAGATTGTTGAAACTGAGGGAAAGGGAGGTGAGCAGGGACATGGAGGAGTGCCCCATGTTCCGGTGCACGGGGGCAACGGCAGCAGCCTCGTCCTCGGGTTCGTAGGGCATGGTGTCGGAGCGGATCACGCCGTCCTTCAGCTTTACGATGCGGGTGGCGTAGCGCTCGGCAAGCTCCGGGTTGTGGGTGACCATGACCACCAGACGGTCCCGCGCCACTTCCTTGAGCAGTTCCATCACCTGAATGCTGGTCTCGCTGTCCAGTGCGCCGGTGGGCTCATCGGCCAGCAGGATGTCGGGGTTGTTCACCAGCGCACGGGCAATGGCTACGCGCTGCATCTGCCCGCCGGACATCTCGCCGGGGTGCTTGTGCAGCTGGTTGCCCAGCCCCACCTGCTCCAGCGCAGCGGCGGCACGGCGGCGGCGCTCGGCCTTGGAAACGCCTGAAATGGTCAGTGCCAGCTCTACGTTGCCCAGCACGGTCTGGTGGGGGATCAGGTTATAGCTCTGGAACACAAAGCCGATGGTGTGGTTCCGGTAGGAGTCCCAGTCGCGGTCGGTGTATTTTTTTGTGGAGATGCCGTTGATGACCAGATCGCCGCTGTCGTAGCGATCCAGACCGCCGATGATGTTCAGCAGGGTGGTCTTGCCGGAGCCGCTGGGGCCAAGAATGGCCACAAATTCGTTGTCCCGCAGGTTCAGACTGACGTTGTTCAGTGCGTGCTGCACCAACTCGCCGGTCTTATATTCTTTGTTGATCTGTTTGAGCTTGAGCATAAATGTGCCTTTCCGGTACTGCGCCGCCGGGCGCTGCTGCCTGTGGTTTGAAATTCGGAAATGTTTGCAGACAATATCCCATTGAGTTTAGCAAAAAAATGTGAAAAAACCGTGAAATTATTCCGTGGGAATGCTGAAGCTGCGGCACTTTTGCGCCCGGGCAGCGGTTTTGCCGGAAGGACGGGGCAAAAAAGAAAAGCGGAAAAAGATACCGGTTGAATTTACAAGCTGAACGTGATATTCTAAAGCTGACAGACAGGCTGCGCCGGAGAAAACGGCGTTATATTACCTGAAAGGCTGTCGGAACAACACTTCTTTAGGATTGTAACGGTTTCTCCTACCTTATAAAATATACTTCATAAAATAGCAAAAGGATAAACAAGGCAGAAAAAAATTTGGCCCTTGTAGTAAGGAGGAACTGAAATGGAACGTACATTTTCACCCATGATCCGGCAGTATTCTGCCATTGATGGTTTGCAGCAGGCGTATACGCTGGTGTATGCCATGGAGGTAGAGGGCACACAAGGCTGTCGGCTGACCCTGTGCCAGATCGGCAGCCGACAGCAGATCGTCAGTCAGCATGTTGCGGCAGCGCCGGAGTTCTGTTACCGGCTCCTGCGCTACTTGTGTGAAAATGGAGTTCAGCCGGAGCTCTGGCGGGATGCGGTCACAGACCTGACAGCTGCCGGGCTGGTAGGCGAGAAAGGCGGCGCATGGCGTGAACAGTGAGCGAACAGCCCAACTGCAAGTCGCCCTTGCAAGCTATGATCTGAAAGAACTGCGTGTCCAGAAGCGTTATTTGCAGGAGCAGGGAACCGCCATTGACTGCACCTGCTTTTGCAGCGGCGAAAAGCTGCTGGCACAGCTGCGGCAGGGTGTCCGTTATGATGCCGTGGTGCTTTGCAGCGAGCTGACGGATCTGTCTGCGGAGCAATTTGTCCGGCAGTTTTATCAGCTGAAGGAGCGGCCGATGCTTCTGATACAGAGCCATGGCCGCAGCAGCGGCACGGCGTTGCAAAAGCTCCGCGAGGGGTGCTACTGCGTAGAGGGCACCGAGCTGAAAAGGCTGCTGTGGCAGCTTTACCGGATGCCCGGGCGGCAGAACCGGCAGCTGGAGCAGCGGTGCAGCCAGCTGTATGCGGCGTGGGGCATCCCGCAGGGGGATGTCAACGCCGGATATCTATCCTGCGCGGTCGGCATCGCATGCAGCACCAGCCAGAAGCTGGCGATTCGCAAGGAGATCTTGCAGGCGGTGAGCGAGCAGTTTAATACATCGGTCGCTGCAGTGGAAAGCGGCATCCGCCGGATGGTGGATCAGCTGGAGGAAAAGCCGCCTCTTGCGTGGCTGGCGTTTAAGGCCGATACAAGGCTGGGCAGCGGCAAACCCACCACCGGCAAGCTGATCTACGCGGTCAGGGACGTTGTGTTGCGGCAAAAAGTGCCATCCACCCGCCTGTAAGGCTTGCACACGGCTTTGGAACACGGCGGCGTTCCTTTAGAAAAATGGCATCGCCCGGGGAGGCAGAGCAATGGAGCAGCAAAAGACAGAAACGCGGTCTATCACCGCAGAGCAGCGCAAGCGGGTCGAGGAGGACTGCTTCCGTTCGCTGGCGCTGATCGGGCGCAACTGTGAATATCTGGAGCAGCATTTTGACCGCACCGGTGCAGACGAGTCTACCCGGCAGGCGGTGGCAGATATCGACACCGCTGCCATACAGCTGGACCGCACCCTCACCGAGGCGATCACCCTGCTGGAGTTTCTGCACGAGGACACAAAGCCGCAGCTGTACCCCATTGATCTGTGTGAGCTTTTGCAGCAGGTGTCGGCGCAGTCTGATATGATCCGGGCGCAGCTTGGGGTGGATATCCGGCTGGATTACGGCGGGTGCACCACCTGCTGCGTAATGGCAGACCGCAGAGATGCGGAGCTGCTGTGCCTGCATCTGCTCTCCAATGCATTGCACGCCAGCCGGGAGGGCGGCAGCGTCTGTATCGCGCTGCGCCGCACCGAAAGCGGCTGGCAGCTGACCGTCACTGACGATGGCTGCGGTCTGCCCGGTGAGGATGTACAGGCAGCGCTGGAAAACCGCCGCAGCTTTCTGGGCGGGGCGCAGCTGGGACTGCTGCTCTGCCGGGAGTGCTGCCGCCGGATGGACTGGAGCTTACAGCTGGAGCCTGCCCCCGAAAAAGGCACACAGGCTGTGGTGAGCATTCCGTTGTACACGGGCGAAAGCCGCCCTGACGGCACGGTGGAGCTGCGCACCAGCTCGGAGACCGAGCAGGAGCAGCGCAAGTATCATCTGCGTGCCATGCTGGTGCGGGAGATGCGCACCATGCCGGAGCGCGGCGACCCGGAAGACGAATTTTGATAAGGTGGCAAGGCCGCTGCACAGCGTTTTGTGCGGCGGCCTTGTTATTTTGCGCCCGGTGCTTTCCTGCAAGCGCAAAGCATGGTATACTGAATGCTGAAAACAAAAGCTTGGAGGAGCAACAATGACAAACAAGAAGCTGAACTACCCTGCAATTGCCAAGGAGATGGCCATCCAGACCGGGGCCGTTGCCATTATTGCGGCGGCGGTCTATTTTTTTCTGGTGCCCAGTCATACATCCGTCAGCAGTATTTCCGGCCTTGGCATCGTGCTTTCTAATTTTGTGCCGCTGCCGCTTTCGGCTATTACTATGGTGCTGAACATCGTGCTGCTCATCATCGGGTTTTTTACCTGCGGCAGGGAGTTTGGCGCAAAAACCGTGTATACCAGCGTGATGCTGCCGGTGTTTCTGGGGCTTTTCGAGCGGCTGTTCCCGGATTTTGGCTCCATGACCGATAGTCAGGAACTGGATGTGCTGTGCTATATTCTGGTGGTCAGCGTGGGTCTGAGCATCCTGTTCAACCGCAACGCATCCTCCGGCGGGCTGGATATCGTGGCAAAGATCATGAACAAGTACCTGCACATGGAGCTGGGCAAGGCAATGTCCCTTTCGGGCATGTGCGTGGCACTCTCTGCCGCCCTTGTCTACGATAAAAAGACCGTGGTGCTGAGCATTCTTGGCACCTATTTCAACGGCATCGTGCTGGACCATTTCATCTTCGATAACAGCATCAAGCGCCGGGTGTGCATCATTACCGAGAAGGAGGAGGCGCTGCGGCAGTTCATCATCAACGACCTGCACAGCGGTGCCACCATGTACGAGGCCATCGGTGCATATAACTTTGAAAAGCACAACGAGATCATTACCATCGTGGACAAAAACGAGTATCAGAAGCTGATGAACTTTATCAACCGCGAGGACCCAAAGGCCTTTGTTACGATTTATAATGTGTCCAGTATGCACTACCAGCCTAAGCGCTGAGCGGCACAGGATAAAGGGCACAAAAGCTGTGCCCGGGGCTTTTCCGCAGCGGAAAACCGTGGTAAAATAAGAAAAAACGGAAAGGGAATAACAGCCATGGACATCAGACTGGTTTGCAGCGATATTGACGGTACGCTGCTGCAATACGGCAAAAAGGAACTGGAGGGCGAGATATTCGACCAGATCCGGGCGCTGCATCAGCGGGGCATCTGGTTCTGCCCGGCCTCCGGGCGGCAGTATACCAGCCTGCGCAAACTCTTTGCACCGGTGGCGGACTGCTGCGTGTTTATCTGCGAAAACGGCGGCACCATCTTTAAAGAAGAACAGTGCATCGCCAAAAATCCCATGCCGCGGGCGCTGGCAGAGGAAATTGCCAACGATATGTGGACCCGCAGCGAGGGGCAGGGCGAGGTGATGCTCTCCGGCCAGAACACCGCCTACCTGATGGAGCGCGGTCTTGGCATGCTGCAGCGGGTGCAGTTCGTGGGCAACCACTACCAGATCATTCACAGCCCCGCCGAGGTGCCGGAGGACATCACCAAGGTGTCGGTGTACCTGCACGAGGGCGTGGAAAACTATGTGGAGCGCTTTGTGCCCCGCTGGAAGCAGGCCAACTGCGCCGTGGCGGGGCCGTTCTGGATCGATACCACCTTTGCCAACAAGGGCATCGGGGTGCAGTGCGTGTGCAGCATCCTTGGCATCGACCCCGCACAGGTCATGGCTTTTGGCGATAACTACAACGACGAGACCATGCTGGACGTGGTGGGCGTGCCCTACATCATGGACAACGCCGCCGCTCCGCTGCGGGCAAAATACCAAAACCACACCCCCCGCCCGGAGGATGTGCTGGCGCAGCTGCTGGCACAGCAGCCGTAAAGGGGGCGAGCCCATGGACCGCAAGGGCTTGGAACAGCTCATTTTTGATACTTACAGCGTAGAGCCGGACTATCCGTGGATGGACAACCCGGAGTCGGCGGTGTTCCGCCATGCAGCAAACCGCAAGTGGTTTGCACTGGTCACCACCGTGCCCAAAAGCAAGCTGGGTCTGCCCGGGCAGCAGCCGGTGGATATCGTGAACCTGAAATGTGACCCCATCCTCATCGGCTCCCTGCGGGCAGAACCGGGCTTTTACCCTGCCTACCACATGAACAAGGAAAACTGGATCACCGCCGCGCTGGACGGCAGCGCCCCAGAGGATAAGCTCCGTCTGGTGTTGGATATGAGCTACACCGCCACCGCACCCAAGCTGCGAAAAAAGAAAGCTTGACCGCAGCAAAATAAGGGCGGGCGCTGCAATCGTTGCCTGCTTTTATTCGTATTCAGGGTAAAGGGACTGCATTTTGCAAAAGGAGGAAGCTATGGCTATTTTTGAAAAGACCATCCGCAACCAGAACTTCGATACCCTGCTCCGCAAGCTGGAACACGCCATCCCGGACAGCAGCTGGTCGGCAGAGCTGGAAGCCGGCAGCGATTTCAAGGAGGGCAGCGCCCGGTGCAGCGTGCGGGTGTTTGAGCGGTACAGCATGGTGGGCGGCAACCGCCTCAGCCTGACGCTGACCCTGTTCCAGAACGGGGACGGGCCTATCCGACTGTCGGCCATTGCAGCGGGCGGCAGTCAGGCGGTGTTCTTTAAGGTGAACACCCTCGGCGAGGACGCTTTTCTGGAGGACGTAAAGCAGCTGCTGGAGGAAATTTTGGAGGGTTAAAATGTTTTATAGTGGGTTTGACGCGCTGTTCAGCATCCTGTTCCCGCTGGTGTTTCTGTTTGTGCTGGGCATGATCCTGTTTACCGTGGTGAGCAACCTGTGCAGATGGGGCAAAAATAATGCGTCCCCGCGCCTTACCGTCCCGGCTACTGTGGTGGCCAAGCGGACGAACGTTTCCCGCCATCATACGGACAATACGATGTCGCATACGTTCACTACCTATTATGCCACCTTTCAGGTAGAAAGCGGTGACCGCATGGAACTGGAAGTAGATGGTTCGGATTACGGAATGCTTGTCGAGGGCGATACCGGAAAGCTGAGCTTTCAGGGCACGCGTTATCTGGGGTTTGAACGGAAAGACGGGTGACTGATATGCAGCAAAAGCATTCAAGCGTGCCGGAGATCGTGGGCAGAAGCCTGTTTTATACGCTGACGAATTATCTGCTTATCAGCATGGAACTGTCCTTCCGTGCGCAGTGGTTTTCGGTCTTGTTCTCGGCGGCGCTTGTATGGTGCAATATGGAGTATTGGAACGCCATTTACAGGCTGACCGGCAAAAAGCTTGCCGCATGGGTCTTGTGGGGCGTCTGCATTGCTGTAAGCACAGGCATTGCGTATTTTGCGGGGTATATCCAAGGGATGCTTGTTCCGCTTACAATATAATAAACGCGTTGCTGCGCTGTATTTTTGAAGAAATCGCAGAAGTTGTGACAAAAGTATTATTCTTTTATGAATTTTAGCACTCTACGCTTGACAGTGCTAAATAATTGTGCTATAACAGTGGCGTGCTCAGGAGGAAGGGCAAAAGGAGAGCCGCAAGGTTCCCCGGAAAGCCTTTCCGAATGGACGCTTCAAAGTTTTTGCCCCGACCCGAACGCCGGGATTGGAGGTATGTTTTATGTTTATGCCGACTGTTTTTCATGAGAACCTGTTCGATGATCTCTTTGATCCGTTCTGGAACGAGGGTGCACTGGAGCGTGCGATGAACCGCGAAGCCCGCGACACCTTTGGTAAGCGCGGTGCAAACATGATGAAGACCGATGTCAAGCAGACGGACAACGGCTACGAAGTGGACGTTGACCTGCCGGGCTGCAAGAAGGAAGACGTTCAGATGGATCTGAACGACGGCTACCTGACTATTCAGGCAGTGCGCAGCCACAGCAATGACGAAAAGGACAACAAGGGTCGCTACGTGCGGCGCGAGACCTTCTCCGGCAGCTGCGCCCGCAGCTTCTATGTGGGCGAGGTGAAGAAGGAGGACATCCATGCAAAGTTTGAGGATGGTGTCCTGCACATCCAGCTGCCCGCTCCTCAGCAGACAAAGGCTCTGCCTGAGAACCCGAATTTGATCGAGATCGAGTAAATGCCGACCGTGTGCGCCAAGGCATAACGTATATAGGATGCCCCCGGAGAGCCGCAACAAGCCCTCCGGGGGCATTTTTTGTGTTCAGGCTTTCGATGACGGAGAGGGGAGAAAGTACCTGTTTTTGCCAGAAAACTTTATTTTTCTACCATTTCGTGGTATCCTTATAAGGCGCACGCAATACAGGCCTGCGGCTGCACTGGCAGCGGCTGCGGACTGCGCGCGGCAAAAAAAGAACGTATAGAAGAGAAAAGGGGGATAAAAGTCATGGGCGAATTTGCCTTTCAGACTTTACGGGAAAGTATCACCTCTGCCATCAGGAGCAAGATCCTTACCGGGGAGCTGCAGCCGGGCGTAAAGCTGGCCGAGCAGAAACTGGCCGAGGAGTTCGGCTCCAGCCGGGCACCCATCCGGGAGGCGCTGCGGCAGCTGGAACAGGAGGGCATGGTCGAGTATTCGCGCAATGTGGGCTGCTCGGTGCGCCGGGTGAAGCCGGAGGACGCCTACGAGATCTATCTGCTGCGGGCAAATCTGGAAATGACGGCGCTGCGCTATTTTGATTGCAAATTCCCGGAGGAGGATCTGCACACCCTGCGCGGCATCTTAGAGGAGATGCGCAATGTCCGGCCGGGGGATCTTTCGCAGATCGTGGAGAACGACAACCGCTTCCATGCGGTCATCGTGCAGCGGGCGGGGCTGCCCAGACTGCTGAAATTCTGGGACGACCTGAACTACGGCAACCTGCTTGTTGGGGCGAACAGCGGCTCCAACCACGAGATACTGGCGCAGCGGCAGAACGGCATCCATACCAAGCTGTACGAGGCGCTGGCAAGCGGCGACACCGAGGTTGCCTGCCGCGCCGTCTACGCCCACTACATGGAGCCCATGGAGCGGATGCGCAGCGCAAACAGCGCCGTACAGGCAGCGGACGAAGCAGCAAAATAAGGGGAATTTGGCTGACCGTCTAAATTTTGACCAATCATTTTATGGAAATTGCAGATTGTCTACAATCTGCAATTATGCTATACTATCAAAGTGATTGGTCGAGTACTGCTGTATTTTTGGTAAAAATTGCGAAATGTATGCGGAACATCGGCCTTCTTACAGGAACTTCCGCCCTGTGTGGAAAAGAAAGAGAGGAATTGTCCGCATGTCTAACAAAGAAAAAGCTACAAAGATCTCGTGGCTTACCCTTGCCTTCATGGCCTTTTCTACGGTCTGGGGCTTCGGCAACATTACCAACGGCTTTGTGTACTTTAACGGTCCGCAGGTCATCTTCAGCTGGATCTTTATGTTTGTCCTATACTTCATCCCCTATGCGCTGATGGTGGGTGAGCTGGGCTCTGCCTTTAAAAACGAGGGCGGCGGCGTCAGCTCCTGGCTGCACCAGACCACTAACGCCAAGCTGGCCTACTACGCCGGTTGGACCTACTGGGCCTGCCACATTACCTACATCGCCAGCAAGGGCAGCGGCTTTTTGAAAGCGCTGAGCTGGGCCGTTTTTCGCAACGCGGAGACCTACGATTCCTTCCCCACCCGCTACATCCAGCTGGCCACCTTCTGCATCCTGCTGCTGGGCTGCTACATTGCAAGCTTGGGTCTGAACCCCCTGAAAAAGCTGCTCACCGCCGCAGGCACCTGCACCTTCGTCATGTCCCTGCTGTACATCGTGATGATGTTTGCTGCCCCGGCCATCAACCCCACGGCAGAGTACGTCCACGCCAACCTGAGCTTCAGCAGCCTCATCCCCAACTTCAACGTCACCTACTTTACTTCTCTGTCCATTCTGGTGTTCGCTGTGGGCGGCTGCGAGAAGATCTCTCCCTACGTCAATAAGGTCGAGAACCCCAGCAAGGGCTTCCCCCGCGGCATGATCACGCTGGCCGTCATGGTGGTCACCTGCGCTATTCTGGGCACGCTGGCCATGAGCCGCATGTTCGACCCCGCCATCATCAATGCCAGCGCCGAAAGCTTCAACGCCTATGCGGCCAACAGTTCCTACTGGGCTTTCCAGAAGCTGGGTCAGTACTACCATGTGGGCGATCTGTTCATGATCATCTACGCCCTGTGCAACGTCATCAGCCAGCTCGCCGTGCTGATTTTGAGCATCGACGCACCGCTGCGTATGCTGCTGGATAACGAGCACACCAAGCAGTTCATCCCGCAGGCTTTGCACAAGGTCAACGCCCACGGCGTGCACAGCAACGGCATCAAAATGGTGGCGGTGCTGTCCGGCTCCATCATTCTGGCACAGTCCTTCGTGCCCGGTGCGGCTGCTGTTCTGCGCCAGCTGACCAAGCTGAACTCTGTGTGCATGCCCATGCGCTATCTGTGGGTGTTTGCCGCCTACATCGCCCTGCGCAACGCCTACGATACCATCCCCGCCGAGTACCGCTTTGTCAAGAATCAGGCCGTGGCCAAGTTCTTCGGCGGCTGGTGCTTTGCCGTTACTGCCGTGTGCTGCGTGCTGGGTATGTACGACAAGGACCCCTTTACCTTTGCACTGAACGTCATCACCCCCGTGGTGCTGACCGTGCTGGGATTCATTCTGCCCGCCCTAGCAAAGCGCGAGCAGACTGCTGCTAAAAAGTAACCTGAATATGCTTAAAAGGGGCCGGTCAGCACTGACCGGCTCTTTTCAGATACACCCAAGGAGGTTTATTTTTATGATCGCATCCGAAGTCCGTGAAATGCTGTCCTTCATCGACGGCAACCCTACCGCATACCACACCACCGCCGCTGTGCGGGATATCCTGCTGAAGGCAGGCTTTACAGAACTGCTGGAAAGCCGCAAGTGGGCGCTGGAGCCCGGCAAGGACTATTTTGTCTGCCGCAACGGCTCCAGCATCATCGCCTTCCGCATGGGCGACCAGCTGGAAAATTACAGCTTCAACGTTGCCGCCGCCCATACCGATTCTCCCTGCTTCCGCATCAAGGAGAACGCCGAGATCCACATGGGGCAGAACTACACCAAGCTGAACACCGAGGGCTACGGCGGCATGATCTGCGCCACATGGATGGATCGTCCGCTGTCTGTGGCGGGCCGTGTGCTGGTGCAGGAGAACGGCGCTATCGTATCCCGTCTGGTGGCACTGGACCGCGACCTGCTGATGATCCCCAGCGTTGCCATCCACATGAACCGCGAGGTCAACGATAAGGCTTCCTTCAACAAGCAGGTGGATATGCTGCCTGTGCTGGGCGGCGCCTGCGAGGAGGGCGCGCTGAAAAAGCTGATCGCAGAGGAGCTGCAGGTGTCCGAGGAGCAGATCCTTGGCAGCGACCTGTTCCTCTATGTGCGGGAAAAGGCCACCGTCTGGGGCTGCAACGAGGAGTTCATCTCCTGCGGCCGTTTGGACGACCAGCAGTGCGTTTACGGCATCCTGAAAGGTCTGCTGACCGCCAAGAACGCCCGCTCCATCGGCGTGGCGGCCTTCTTTGATAACGAGGAAGTCGGCTCCGGCACCAAGCAGGGCGCAGCTTCCACCTTCCTGTACGATGTGCTGCACCGCATTGCCCAGAGCCTTGGCGGCAACGATGAGGACTTCCACCGCGCGGTGGCTTCCAGCTTTATGGTCAGCGCCGACAACGCCCACGCCGTGCACCCCAACCACCCGGAGCACACCGATGTGAACAACTGCACCTACATGAACAAGGGTGTGGTCATCAAGACCCACGCAGGTCAGAAGTACACCAGCGATGGCATGAGCGTTGCCGCCGCCCGGGAACTGGCTGCCCGCGCCGGTGTGCCGCTGCAATACTTTGCAAACCGCTCCGATAAGGTGGGCGGCAGCACGCTGGGCAATCTGGCCATGGCACAGGTGTCCATGAACTGCGTGGACATCGGCCTGCCCCAGCTGGCGATGCACTCCTGCTACGAGACCGCCGGCGCAGAGGATACCCTCTCGCTCATCAAACTGATGCAGGAGCTGTACAGCAGCCACTTTGAAGAGACTGCTTTCGGCACCCTTTCCATCAGCAAGTAAACGGATAAAAGCATAAAAAGGACTGCTGTGCGCTGCTATGCACGGCAGTCCTTTTTGCATAAAAGCTGATTTTCCGTGGCCGGTTAAGCCCGGATATAGAAATCCGACGGTAGCTGTGGTAAAATAAGGCATCCGGGAGCGCCGGGCGCTCCGCTGCAACATCAAAAATGGAGGTTTTCTATGAAAAAGACCTATCGCTCGCTCTTTTGTCTGCTTGCGGTGCTGCTGCTCAGCGTCAGCGCACTGCCCTCTGCTTCGGCGCTGTTTTCCAAGAAGCTCTACTATTATGGTGTAGTAGAGGGTGTCAGCCGCACCGTGGAGGGCAAGGTAGAGTCCATTCTGGTGACTGCGGAAGAGCAGGAGACCTATCAGATGATCGTTACCGATAGCACCGTCTGGCAGGACCATGACGAAAAGACCACCTCCGACCCCGCTACCCTTGCGGTAGGCGAGCAGATCTGCGTGGTGCACGACCCGGCTGTGATGATGTCGCTGCCGCCGCAGTCGGTGGCGTATACCGTCATCCGCAACTTCCCTGCAGGCACGGATCTGGAACAGGAAGCCCGGGATGCCGCCTGCCCGGTGAAGAAGTTCTTCGCCGACACCCGCAAAGCCATTTCGGATTGGTTCTACCAGACCATGCCCATCTGAGCGTAACGTTCCCTCTATAACGCAAAAAAACTGCTGCCCCGTACCGGATGCCAGAACATCCGGGCAAAGGGGCAGCAGTTTTTTATACAAGATTATGCGCTGCTTTGCGGCAAAAGCGCTGTATACCGCTATTTATTTTCGGGGGGGGTAACGCGGAAGCGCTTTACCACCTGTTCCAGTGCGCTGATGTCCACAGGCTTGGACAGGTGTTCGTCCATGCCGGCTTCCTTGCTCTTTTGCATATCCTCAAGGAAGGCGTTGGCGGTCATGGCAAGGATGGGGATGGTGTGTCCCAGCGGGTTTTCGCCGCTGCGGATGCGGCGGGTGGCTTCCAAGCCGTCCATCACCGGCATCTGCACGTCCATCAAAATCATATCATAGTCGCCGGGCTTCACGCTGGCAAAGGCATCCACGATCTCCTGACCGTTGGGGCAGATGGTGCAGCTTGCGCCTTTTGTTTCCAGCAGCATTTGCAGAATCTCGGCGTTGATGGCGTTATCCTCGGCACAGAGGAACTTCATGCCGGACAGGGGAGAAGTGGTCTCTTCTTCCTCCGGGAGCGCCTGCGCCTTTTGCACCGTGTCCGCTTCGGTGTCAATGGGGAATTCCAGCACCACCTCAAAGCGGGTGCCCTTGCCGGTGGCGCTCTCCACGCTGATGGAACCGCCCATCAGGTCTATGACGCTTTTGGTAATCGCCATACCCAGACCCGTGCCCTGCACCTTGTTGGTGCCGGAGCACTCCTCGCGGGTAAAGGGGTCGAAAAGGGTCTTTTGGTAGTCCGCGCTCATGCCGATGCCGTCATCCTGCACCACAAAGCGGTACCGGGCGTAGTGCTCGTTCCGGGGCAGCTCTTCCACCTCCAACCGGATGTGCCCGCCGGTGGGCGTATACTTGACCGCATTGGAGAGGATGTTCATCAGCACCTGATTCAGACGGTTGGGGTCGGCCAGCACGTTTTCGTGCTGCAGATTGGTGCTTACCGTAAAGGTCTGACTGCGCTGACCTGCCTGCTGCCGGATGATGCTGTCCAGCTGACTGATCTGCTGGGACAGATTCATTTTTTCCACATGCAGGGTGGTCTTGCCGCTCTCGATGCGGCTCATATCCAGAATATTGTTGATGATGCCCAGCAGCAGCTGACTGGAGCTTTCCAGCTTGCCCAGATGCTCGGCAAGCTTTTCCGGCTCGTGCAGCTCGTTTTTCATCAGGGCGGTGATGCCGATGATGGCGTTCATGGGGGTGCGGATATCGTGGCTCATGTTGGAAAGGAAGTCCGTCTTGGCTTTGCTGGCACGCTCGGCGGACTGTAACGCCTCGGCGGCAGCATCCTGCGCCCGCCGCATCTCGTCGTTGGCCTGCGTCAGCTGGACGTTATACTGCTCCAGACGGAGGTTCGTCTTTTTTTCAGCCTGCAGCTCCCGCTGCTGCTTTTCCCGCAAAAGGAACCAGCCAGCAATGACTGCCATGATCGAAAACACCGTTGCAAAGCCTACAATAACGGCCATGACGATATTGACCAGCTTCTGCGTATTCACGGCCACATATTCTGCTGGAACAAGGAACGCCAGCGTCCACTGGGCGTTTTCCATCTGCTTCAGGGCGTAGTAATACTCAGTTCCGTCCAGCACAGCGTTGGAATAACAGGAGCCTGTGCGGGCAAGCCGCTCCTTTGCTACTGCAAAGGAAGAACCGTGCAGATAGGACATCTGGGAGAGCACGGTGTATACGTTGTGCCCCTTCAACAGCTCGGTATCATTGGCGTTGAACAGCTTGAAACCGTTGTTGTCCAGTACATAGACGCTGTTGTTATTTTCGTAGGCGTCGCAGCGGAAATAATCGTTCAGTTGGGTCATGCTCTGCGAAATACCAAAGTAGCGCAGGGTGATCTCTTTCTCTCCGCTTTGCAGTGTGATGGGGGTGGAGAGCTGTTCCAGAAACACCATCCGGGAGTCGTCCACGGTCAGCGAATTGGAAACATAGCTGACCCGCTGCGGCGCGTTTTCCAGATAGTTCATTTCCCGCAGCAGACCCGTGCGGCCATACTCGGTATAATAACGCCCGGCAGCATCCACGGCGATCAGTTCGATCTGTTTTTCATGGTAATTGGAAAGCTCCGACAGCTTTTTCAGATAGCGGTAGAGATCGGTATCGGTCTCCAGCGGGGTGTTGTACAAATAATTACACTGCACATCCACCTCGTCCCAGTGGTTGTCGATCACATCCTCCAGACTGTGGAACATCTGGTGGGTGACCTCTTCCATCTGGCTCAGACGCTCGTGGTAGACAAGGTTTTGGATGTAGGTCTGGCTCATGACAAAAAGGGTCAGGATCAACACGATGCTGACAAAGCCGAAGCCCACAAACAGCTTTTTATAGATTTTGTTGTTCACATCCAGTATCTCCTGTCCGTTTTATTCAACTCCATGCGGTGTCTGCCCGGCTGATGGTGGTGTAAGCACCAAAGAAGGTTTTTGCGGCATCCATGCCCACCACGCCGCTGTCTGTCACCGTTGCTTCGGCAGCCAGCTGGTCGCTCACACCGCAGATGGCAACCTGATAGGTCTTGCTCGCCTCCGGCTGCACTGGGCTTACCAGCACATAGGGGTAGCCCTTGCCGTTGCCGTAGGCATCGTAGCCCGTGGCCAGCAGGTCGCTGATCTGCTGCCCGGTCAGGGTGACGGTCTGGATGGTACGGTTCCAGCCGGTGGGCAGGATGACCGAAAGGTCGTAATCCGTAATGCCCTTGGCGTACAGCTTGGCGGCTACGCCGTGGTGGTTCTGCTCGGTGGGGTTGCCGGGGATCCATGTGCTCAGCGAGACCAGCGCAAGGTCGCTGCCGGTAGCCTGTGCAAAGCAGCGGCCTACCAGCATGGCGCAGTCCTGCTGCGAAAGCTCCTCCGTAACGGTAGTGATGACATCCGGGGTGTTGTTCACCACACTGTCCTGATCCTCGTCCAGCTGACGGATGACATCCTCCATGGTGGCGTTGCCCTTCATGAAGTCCAGCATTTTAAGGCCGGTGGTCACGAAGGTGTTTTCCCAGCCGGAATAGATAAAGGGCGCGGTGTTGCCTGCGTTCAGGGTATCGGCGATGTCGGCATAGTAGGTGCCGTCTGCCTTTGCACCCTTGAAGGGCAACAGGCTGCTTTTCAGCGCCGTTGCGGGCTGCAGAGCGCTGGTGCCTGCAACGGTGGAAAGCACACGCATCACCTTGAGCGCATCTTCCAGCTTCTGGGGGTTCTGTTTCAGCTTTTTATTCAGACCGTAGAAGCGGTTCACATTCAGCACAAAAACGTTCTGGGTGCCGTCCTCGGAAAGATAGGGCATCAGGCCGAATTTATCGGCGTTGCCGTCTGCCTCCACAATGCCGTTGGTGTTTCCGATCAAAAACAGGGTATTCCCCTCGGCCATCCTCTGCAGGGTCACATTGTCGTCAAGAGCATCGCCGGAGTCGTTCAGCATCCCGATGTCCTTCCACTTTTTGACATACGCCATTGCCTGCATCATGCCGGGGGTGTTGCTGACGTTTGCCTTGCCGGAAAGATAATCCTTCTGCCACAGTCTGCCGTCCAGTGTGCCAAGGAAATCGGCATCTGCAATGTTGCACAGATACTGGAAACCGTAGCCCGGGTACTGGATCTGCGGCAGGCAGAGATCGACCCCGGCTTCCTTGGCTTTTGCAGCCAGCACTTCCAGCTCAGCGAAAGAATTGGGCAGCTCCCAGCCGTGTTCTCGCAGCAGGGTCTTGTTGTAGGTGATGCCGTAGCAGTTGTAAACCGAGGGCAGCAGATAGATGGCACCGTTGTCGAACACGTCCTGCAGACGGGACTCCACATAGTTATCCGTAAAATCGTAGCCGGAAAGGTCCAGCAGTTTGTCGGAGACCAGATCGATCTGGGGGTCGTAGTAGGTCAAGGTGCAGACGTCCGGCAGGTCGCCTGCCGCAAACATATTCTGCAAGCAGGTGGTGGTGTTATCGCCGCTGTATGGCACGACCTCGATGTTCACTTCCGGGTAAACGCTGTGCACCTGCTCAATAAAGGCTTCTATCTCCTTATAAGGTGCCATAAAGGTGACGGCTTCGTGCGCATCTGCTGTTTTGCTTTCAGCCTTGCCGCCGCCGCAGGCGGTCAGCGCTGCCGTGGCAGCTGCAACGCTGCAAGCCTGCAAAAAGGAGCGGCGGGAGATCTTTTTTATCATATAAATATACTTTCCTCACATTTTCGGAAGGCAGTACTGCGCAAGTGCAGGAGCGCAGTGCTACCTTAGCGATTCTTACACACCCCACAGGAACCCCTACGCTCGCGGCCTGTCCGCACGGGGCATACGCCGATTTTCCCATAAAATAACAATCATATTGTATCATTGTAACAAAAGTGTTTCAAGCTGTTTTTTGAAGGATTTTGCATGGAAAAGGGCGAACAACCGCGTGCTTTGCAGCTGCACGGCATAAAAATACCCCTGACACCAGGGAAGGATATCAGGGGGTATGGTATTCCGGGCACGCTGTTTTATTGCAGGGGCTCTTTTGCGCGCAGACGCCGAAAGGTGTCCTCTTTTACAAGCTCGATGACCACCGCTGTCAGGGGGATAAAGAAGATAATGCCGATGATGCCAAAAAGCTTTCCGCCGATCATGGCGGCAATAAGGGTGTATAGCGGCGAAAGCCCCACGGATTTTCCCACCACACGGGGATAAATGAACTGGTTTTCAACAAACTGCACGGCAAGGTACACGATCAGGCAGCGCACCGCCAGCACAGGGTCTACCAACAGCACAAGGAACACACTGACCACGCAGGAGATCAGTGCACCCACATAGGGGATGATGGCGCAGATGGCGGTGAGCACGCCCACCAGACTGCCGTAGGGGATCTTGAAAACGGAAAATGCAAGAGCCATCAGAACGCCAAGAATCACTGCCTCGCTGCATTGTCCCGTTAAAAAGTTTGCAAAGGACTGCCGGAACAGCCGGCAGAACTTCAGCACCCCGGCGGCGTGGGCAGGCTTTAGGTAGGCGCACACCAGCGTGCGGGCTTGGTGGCCGAGGCTCTCCGTACTAAGGGACATATAGACGGAGATGATCAGCGCAAACGAGGCGGTGATCGCGATATTCACCGTGGCAGAGACAGCCCCTACCGCATTGACCAGCACCGTGTCGATGCTTGCGGTGACCTTGTGCAGCAGCTGCTCCCAGTTGATGCCCTCCAGCCAGTTCATCAGCCAGCCCATGTCAGCATCCTGTGCGTTGAGATAGGCAGTCCAGCGGGGAATATTGGCCTCGATCTGCACATACAGGCTGTGGAAGGACTGCACCAGCTCCGGAATCAGCAAAGTCAGCGCCAATACCAGCACCAGCACAACGCCCAGCAGGGTGATGAAAAAGCTGAGAAGGTGGATGGCTTTCGCCGAGGGCTGCTTTTTGGCCTTGCCGAACAGGCGGTTCAGCCGCTTTTCCAGACCGGTCATGGGCACGTTGATAAAAAGCGCCAGAATGCCGCCCGCCAGAATGGGCAGTACCAGATCTATCAGCTTTGCGGCAAAGGCCAGAACGTCAGAAAGCCGCAGCAGCGCTACAAAAAGCGTTACCCCTACCACGGTAACGAGCAGAGATTGTTTTGTTTTTGGTTCCATGAAAAAGTTCCTTTCCCGGAAGATTGTGGCAGCAGGCAGCAAAAAGACCGCCCGCCGGCTCTTTTTGGTATTGTAATCGGAAGAAAAGGGCTTGTCAAGACGAGAGAAAGGGAAACGGGACGTTATAAAAGCAGTTTGCGAGAATGCAAGCGGGAGCTTTTCAGTAGGGAAAAAGCGTGGTATACTTGGCCAGAGCAAATTTAAAAAATTGAGAGAAACACAGCTCGGAGGAAAATAGATCATGTCGAAAGATGAATATCTGATCACAGATGCGCCGCTGAAAGCGCTGACGGTTTTTGCAATGCCAATGATCCTAGGCAGCTTTTTTCAGCAGGTCTATAACATGGCAGATTCCATCATAGTCGGCCAGTTTGTCGGCTCCTCGGCACTGGCGGCTGTCGGTGCCTGTGCTGCGCTGACCAATGTTTTTATCTGTGTGGCGCTGGGTGCCGGTGTGGGTGCCGGTGTGCTGGTAAGCCGCTATTTTGGCGCTAAAAACTATGGCAAAATGAAAACCATCGTGTCAACGTCCCTGCTCAGCTTTCTGGTTTTGAGCGTTGTCCTTGGCGTTTTTGGCTTTAGCTTTTCCCGTGCTATGATGGGCGGCTTACAGACCCCCGCCGACATTCTGGAGGACGCGGTGCTGTATCTGCGGGTCTATTTTGTGGGCTTCCCGTTTTTGTTCATGTACAACATTCTTTCCACCATGTTTACCTCCATTGGGGAGTCCAGGATCCCGCTGGGTCTGCTGATCTTTTCCTCCATCCTGAATATTTTTATGGATCTCTGGATGGTGGCGGGGCTTGGCTTGGGCGTGTTTGGCGCAGCCCTTGCCACGCTGATCGCACAGGGCATTTCTGCGGTGTTTTCGTTTTTGATCTTCCTGCACCGGATGCGGCAATATAAAAGCCCCTTTAAAAGGTTCGACCGGCAGGAGCTGTATTCCATGCTCCGCATTGCGGTGCCGTCGGTCTTGCAGCAGTCTACCGTGTCCATCGGCATGATGATCGTGCAGGCGGTGGTAAACCCCTTCGGCACACAGGCGCTTGCCGGATATGCAGCAACGATGCGGGTAGAAAATGTTTTCTCGCTGATCTTTGTCTCCATCGGCAATGCAGTCTCGCCCTATATCTCCCAGAATCTTGGTGCAAAGAAGATCGACCGCCTCAAAAAAGGCTACCATGCTGCGCTGGTGCTGGACCTGTGCTTTGCGGTCATTGCCTTTGCGGTCATTGAAACCCTGCACACCCAGATCTCCTCGCTGTTTCTGGGCAAGGACGGAACGGCGCTGGCCTATCAGGTGTCCGGTGATTATATGCGGTGGCTGGGTTACTTCTTCATCTTCATGGGCATCAAGATGGCGACCGATGGCGTGCTGCGCGGGCTTGGCATCATGCGCCCGTTCCTCATTGCAAATATGGTAAACCTTGCCATTCGCCTGTCCGTTGCCCTGCTCTGTGCACCGCGCTTTGGCATTGCCTTTGTCTGGCTTGCCGTCCCGGCAGGGTGGCTTGCAAACTTTCTGGTCTCCTATGCGGCGCTCAGGAGATCGTGGCCGACGGAAAATGCGGCGGCACCTCAATGATTTTGTGCAGCGCGGGAGCGGGTGGTGGCCTGCTGGGAAAAATTCAAGGGGCTTTTCCGTCTGGTGGAGCATTCCTGAGGGACACTGCACTGCGGCGTAAAAAAGCAAAGGGCTGCTGCACAGGGAGATAGCTGTGCGGCAGCCTTTTTTTCTGCGCCCGCTCCGACTTGTTACAGCGGTTTACTTTTGGCAGCGGAAATGCTATGATATCCATAGAAAAAGGCAAGGAGGAGCTACAATGGGCATTGCAGGGAACGAATGGGGTTTTCAGGTGGGCACACTGCCTAAAGGTGCACGGGATAAGATCAGCGATGTGCCGGGGGTGACGGTAGGGCACTGCACCCTGGCAGATGGCGTGGTGCAGACGGGCGTAACGGCGCTGCTGCCGCACCAAGGGGATATTTTCCACGAAAAAGTGCTGGCAGCCAGCTATGTTATCAACGGCTTTGGCAAGACCACCGGCCTTGTGCAGATCGACGAGCTGGGCACGCTGGAAACGCCCATCCTGTTTACCAACACCCTCAGCGTGGGCACGGCGCAGACCGCGCTGGTGAAATATATGCTGGAGAGAAACCCTGACATCTGCGAGACCACCGGCAGCGTGAACCCGGTGGTCTGCGAGTGCAACGACTGCGGCCTGAACGACATCCGGGGGCTTCATGTGACCGAGCAGCACGTTTTTGCCGCGCTGGCAGATTGCAAGGCAGATTTTGCCGAGGGTGCCGTAGGCGCCGGACGGGGAATGCGCTGCCACGGCCTGAAAGGCGGCATCGGCTCTGCCTCCCGGGTGGTGGAACTGGACGGCAAACCCTACACCATGGGTGCGCTGGTGCTCTCCAACCATGCGCTGTTCGATGACCTCATCGTGGCGGGCACGCCCATCCACACCCTGCTGAATAACAGCATCCCGCCCCACGAGGATAAAGGCTCCATCATCACGGTGCTGGCCACGGATATCCCCCTGAGCGAGCGGCAGCTGCGGCGGCTGTGCCGCCGGGCGCTGGTGGGACTTTCCCGCACAGGTTCCTACTGCGGCAACGGCAGCGGCGAGATCGTCATCGCCTTCACCACCGCCAACCGGGTGCCGCACTATTCGGAGAAAGCCCTGCTGCCCATGACCCTGCTCCACGATGATGCCATCAACCCCCTGTTCCGGGCGGTGGCAGAGTGCGTGGAGGAAAGCGTTCTCAGCAGCCTGCTCCACGCCGAGACGGTTACCGGCAACCATGGCCAAACCTTCCACAGCCTGACAGAACTTCTGAAAAACCGCGCCTGAGGCGCTGCAATACAGAAAAAAGCCCTGCATCCGGTGCAGGGCTTTTGCTTTACTTAATAGCGGCGGTGGATCTTTTTGGTGGGCTTGCGGCGGTTCCAGTTGGCGCACAGCAGCCACAGCCCATAGATCAGGGCGGCGATCAGGCTGAGCACCAGCACCACCTTCAGGTACAGGCTGGTCAGGAACTCCTTCACCTTGTCCACCCCGAACAGCAGCGGGTTGCGGGCTACGTCCTGCCCGGCGATCAGCTCCACCACGCCGATGGTCTCGCCTGCCAGCTTCAGCTCCACCGTGCCCACTACATCGCCCTGCTGGATGGGGGCGCAGACGTAGTCCGGCAGGTGGAAGTATTTCTGGGTGACGGTGCCGTCGCTGGTGGAGGGCAGCAGGGTCATCATGCTGTCGTTGGGGTACAGCTGCAAGGTGTCGGTGTCGGAGGAATATCGGACCGGGATCTCCGCAATGGTCAAATCAGTGTCCAGCGCAGCCTGAATGGAAAAGCTGTCGAATACCCAGTCCATCAGTTTGACCGTCTCGAACAGGGCGGGGCGGCGGTTGGCGTAGCCGAAGGTATCGCAGCTGTCGGGGCTGTCCATCACGCAGAAGATATAGGTGGCACCGTCCTTGTTGCCCCATGAAACATAGCTCTGGGTGCCGGTATCGTTTTTAAAGGCGGTCACATTGCACATGCCGCCCTGCATGGCGCTGCGGTAGTAGCTGCCGCCGCTGGCTTTGCTCAGCGCGGCGTTCTGGCTGACCAGCACCGAGGAGGAACGGTGCTTCTCCTTGGCGGGCATGGTAAAGCTGGGCGCGCCGGACACCTCCACAAAGGCGTCAAAGCTCATCAGGTAACGCAGGATCAAGTACATATCCACCGCACAGGTGGTGTTGCCGCTGTCGATGCCGCAGGCGTCCGTCCAGTTGCTGGCGGTGGTGCCGATGCGCTGGGACAGGGTGTTCATCTGCGCCACCCAGCCGTCCAGATCGCCGCCGGCAAGGGTGTACGCCACACCCATGGCTGCCTCGTTGGCATTGCGGGTAAGCATGGCGTACATGGCTTCCCGGTAGGTGAAAGTCTCGTTGGAGCGCATATCTGCGTTGTTGGTGTTATAAACATAGTCCGAGATGGCAAAGGGCATCTGGAAGGTGCTGTCCAGCTGGTCAGCGTAGTTGGTCAGCAGCACGGCAAGGGTCATATATTTGGTCAGACCGCCGGCAGACACCTGCTTTGTGCTGTCCTTATCATAGACGATAATGTTGGTATCGGTGTTCACGATATAGGCGCTTGCAGCCTGCACCTGATAAACCGGGCTGGGGTCGAACATGGCCCCGGCGGGCAGCACAAGGCAGCTGAGCAGGAATACAAATGAAAGAACCAGTGCAAAAATACGTTTCATGTGGACAATTCCTTTAAAAAGCGATAAAATATACTAGATACGGCTGCGCTGTGCGGCGCGCCGGAAGATCAATTTTGCAGCAAGCGTGCTGTGTTCTATAATAATAACAGGTTTGCCGGGGCGTTACAAGAGCCTTGCGGTGTTTTACACCGTTCTTTCGCTCCGGCAGGGAGGGCAGGAATGGTATATCTTACAGGGGATACCCACGGCGATATCCAGCGCTTCAAGCAGGGCAAGCTGCGCTGGCTGGGCAAGAAGGACACCGTGGTGGTGCTGGGGGATTTCGGCTTTGTGTGGGACGGCAGCGCCGCAGAGCGCAAGCGGCTGGACTGGCTGCGCAAGCGCCCCTACACGATTCTGTTTCTGGACGGCAGCCACGAAAATTACGACCTGCTGGCACAGTACCCGGAGACCGAACTGTTCGGCGGCAGGGTGCAGAGCCTTGGCGGCAACGTATATCATGTGTGCCGGGGCAGCGTGCTGGAGCTGGAGGGCAAGACCTATCTCTGCTTCGGCGGTGCGGAAAGTCAGGATAAGGACGACCGGGAGCCGGGCGTGAACTGGTGGAAGCAGGAGATGCCCAGTGACGAGGAATACGACACCTGCCGCCGCAACTTAGAGGCAGTAGACTACAAGGTAGATTATGTGCTGACCCACGATGCACCAAGCAGATTTTTGGATTTTACAGCCCTTGCCCTTGGCGAAAGCAACCGTCTGCACCTGTTTCTGGACGAGATCCTGCTCAAGCTGACCTACGAAAAATGGTTTTTTGGCTGCTATCACAAGGATGTGCAGCTTTCCACCAAGAGCCGGTGCGTGTTCTGTGACGTCATCCCCATGGGTGAGCGGCGCACCGGGCTGTTCCATCGATAGGAGGGAATATGCAGGTCACAATAAAACTTGCCACTCGGGAGGGGGCGGCGCACGTCAGCGGCATTCTGGCGGGCTTTACCCTGCTGGCAAAGCGCGGGGAGCTGACCCTGCGGGTGCAGGACGAGCGGCAGGGCAGTCCCCTTGCCCGGGAAGCGCTGCTGGAAACCGAGATCGACGGCCGCACGGTGGTGTTTGACCTGATGGACGGCTACTTCTACAACGACCCGGCGGCGGTGCTGGCGCTGTTCCAACGGGCAGATGTGGTGTTCAAACGTTCCTTTTCGGAGGAGAAGAACCGGCAGTTCCCGGGCGATATCTCCGCAAAACTGCGGCCATTGGGACTGAACTACTACGTTACCTGTCCGGGCTCGCCGCTGGAAGCGGAGCGCAGCGCAAAGAGCCGCCTGAAGCAGTGGGCACTTTCCACCCGCTGCTACCCGCAGGACTTTGAAGCCCGGCTGACCCGGGTGCGCAAAAAGCCGCGCATCCTCT
>OODL01000855.1_pt1 | contig 32103 bp, 26 predicted proteins | sample 1671181 | NCBI WGS metagenome assembly OODL01 (sample SAMN06348130, study PRJEB24527) | human gut metagenome | biome: human gut; feature: ankylosing spondylitis patient; material: feces | host: Homo sapiens | place: China | collected 2015-10 | reverse complement strand
GGCGGGCAAGGCAACGTCCAGCTTGGCGCGTTCAATTTTGCTGCCAACGGCGATAGCGCCAGATTCATAAATCTGTTCGCCGGTGTCATTGCGGACGATCTGAACCTTTTGCGGATAGTTATTGATGCTTTCATTGACCAGTATCAAGTTTCCCTCCGATGCTCCATCTTCAAAGATGGGGGCGGTGTTGGCAGAAATGTTAATCATGCCCTCGGCTACTTTTTCGTTTAATCGCGCTTCGATCTCCTCTGGCGAAAGGTTGTCCCAGCCGCCCTCAGTGGCAGAAGAATCATAAACGATTCCAGCTTTGGCGCGGGCTTCTTCCTTTGTCATGGGTGTACGGAGCGTGATAGAGATGAAAATGATTGCGCCGATGGCGACGGCGGCGAGAACACCTGCGCCGATCCAGACGGGTGTGCGCGAGTTGGACGTGTGCTTGGGATGGTAATTCATGTGTGAATCCTCCTAAAAATAAATTTGTCAGGGCGGCACCACCAGCCGGTGCAATAGCTTGCGGTGGTGCATATTAACGTGTGGGGACCGGCTTGCTCGGATGCAGAATTTCCGTTTTCTGCTTCGCCCGTGCTTCGCGCTGGCGGCGATCCTCCAGCGCAGAATAGATGCTTTCTACAATTTGCATCGGCGTCATGGTAACATCCGGAAAATATCTGCGCAGCCGGTCGCCGCCCAGTGTAACTTTCGTCGCGTACATATTGTCGCGCTGGGAATTATGCTCAATCGTTTCTTCATCCGCCGCCGCTTTCGGTTCGTCTGGCTTTTTATCGCCTGTGTTGAGCGGAATAACATTGCTGGCAGGCTCCGGTGCTGGGTCCGGTTTTTCTGCTGCCTGCATAACAGGCGGCTGCGGCGCAGGCTCCTGCTTCGGCGGCTCCTGAATGACCGGTTTCATCTCCGGGGGCGCAGGCGGTGCCGAAGTGACCGGCGTTGTATGGATGGGCTGCGCGGGTGGTGTCTGTGTTGACGTGGCAGGCGGCGTATTGACGGGTTGCGCAGGTGGTGTCGGCGTACTGGGCGTTACCATTGATGCAACCGGAAACGGCGGCGCTGTCTGCGTCGGCTCTGGCTTGGGCGGTTCGTTTTTCAGCGGTTCGGGCGGTTTGACTGGCTGAAGGTCTTTATCCTCCAGAATATCGCGCATGGTCTTGTCGTCCAGTTTGCCGCTTTTTTCTGCATCGCGCAGGCGCTGAACCCGTTTGACTGTTGGCTTGAGGTTCAGCCCCATTAAATCAATGACCGCAGTCTGGTTCTCAGGTTTGAGAAAGGACAATGCCGACGCAATGGACAGCTCCAGCGAATTGCTGTCAACTGCTTCGCAGACCTCTTTGGACGCTTCGGAAAGACGGATGATACGGTTCAGCTTGCTTGTGCTGATACCCATTTCCTTTGCCAGCATTTCGTCGCTGTTCAGTTCGTCCGCGCTCGGCTCACCGCGTTTTTTTCTGCCTGCCTTGCGCTTCATGGCGGTCATTTTGTTCCGCAATGTCCTTGAAAGGTCGTAGGTAGAAATGTGCGGACGGTGCAGGTTCGCATCTGCAACAAGGATCATCGCGTCGTTGTCGTCGATTTTCTGGATGATGGCAGGAACCGGGTAGTTCAGTTCCCGCGCGATCATGTGCCGCCGCTGTCCGGAGAGAATTTCCAAACCGCCCTTGGGGTTGATTCTGGTAAGTACCGGATCTTTCACGCCGTTTAGCTCGATGGACTTTTTCAGTTCCTTGTAATCGTCGCTGGTCACATCGACGGAGACGGTATTGAACTCGGATTTTTCCAGATATGCCGGATGGAGCGTAATAAAGTACGATTCACCCTCTTTTGGAACAGGCAGCGCTTTCTTCGCCTTTTCATCCGGCGGCATCAACCGTTCATCAAAAATCTTCGTGATTTTCGTACCGGAGGGACCCAGCGCAGCAGGCCCAGGCATATATGCCGGTGCGGGTTTAGCCGCAGCGGGCTTCTCGGGCTGCTTCGGCGGCGTGTCCGGTTTCTTAGCGGCTGCATCTGCCTTGTCCGTAAGCGGAGTCGTTTTTTGCTTTTCTTCCGGTTTTTTCGGTTCTGCCGCTGGTGCAGGCTTTACCTCGGTCGGCTTTTCAAGCGGCTTCGGAGATGTATCCGGTTTCTTACTGTTTGCATCTGCCTTGTCCGGAGACGAAACCGCTTTTGGCTTTTCCTCTGGCTTCTTCGGCTCGGTTGCCAGTGCGGATTTTACCTCGGTCGGCTTCTCGGGTGATTTCGGTGGTGCGTCCGGTTTCTTTGCGTCTGCATCTGCCTTTTCCGTAAGCGGAGCCGTTTTTTGTTTTTCCTCCGGTTTTTTCGGCTCAGATGCCGGTGCAGGCTTTACCTCGGTCGGCTTTTCAAACGGCTTCGGAGATGTGTCCGGTTTCTTTGCGTCTGTATCCGTTTTTTCCGGAGACGTTGCCGTTTTCGCCTGTTCCTCTGGCTTCTTGGATTCCGGTGCCGGTGCAGGTTTTACCCCGGAGGGTTTCTCGGGAGCTTTCAGCGGCGCGTCTGGCTTTTCACCGTCTGCCGTTTTATCCGACGCCTTTTCGGGTGCTTCGCGCTTTTTGCCAATCTCGCTTTCGGGCAGCAGCTTTCCGGGCGGCGTGCCTTCGCCCTTGTTACGAAAACGAAACTCCTTTGCTTCTCTTTCGCTCATGTCGTAGACGAACGCGGGGATTTCCGTTTTCTTTGCAAATTCGCTTGCCTTGCGGCGGCGGTTGCCAGAGACGATCTGAAACTCGCCGTCCTCGCGCTGGCGCAGGATAACCGGCTCTTGCACACCTTTGAGGACGATGCTGCTTGTCAACGCTTCGAGACTTTTTTGGCTCGGCGGTGCGAAGACGCTGCCGGGCAGGTCATGGATTTTGGAAAGCGGAATGTTGACCGGTTTCCTTTCCTGCTTTGTGGGGTCGCGGGCTTTTTCTTCTGCCATGTGTTACCTCCAAATGATTTTTTATATCAAAAAATACGTCTCACCGTGAGACCTATTTTCTGTGAAGATCATGCCGCACCTGTGCGGAATAGAAAAAGCCCATCGTCGTCGGCGCGTTGTAGAGCGCGGTCAGAAGATAGGCTTTGATGTTATTGATTTGTGTTGTGGTTGTCCGCAGGCTGTCCAGAACATAGGCAACGTGCATCTGGCTCAGCTGGCGAAACCGCTCCTTGATGATCTCGATGGGGATTTGGCCTTTTCCCAGACGGACAGCATCGGCGGTGCTGCTTTGCATTTCAGCGATCAGCTCCACCAGCGCGTCCACATCTTCGCTTGCATACTGCGTACAGAGCGTGTCATACTCGATTTGCTTTTTGACGCTCTCTTTCAGGCTCCATCGCTCAATCCATCCATTTCCGGGCGGCTTCGCGGGAGAGATAGATGGATCAGGATAACTAGAATCAGGATAATTATTATCTAAATAACTTGGTTCCTCTTTTGGGAAGTCTTGCCTTCCCAAAAAAGGAAGTCTGGAAGTTTGTTTTTGGGAAGTCTGCATTTCCGAATCCGGGAAGTCTGAAACGGGCGCAGAAGGGGGAACCTCTGGAACCTCGGTCGTGGTGAACTTCTTGACGTAAATTTTTGCTGGGCGACCTTGTCCCTGTTTCACACGCTCAATCAAACCAAAGCCGTTCTTGCCGGTGTCCAGTTCAGCCAGCAACCGAACCGCTTTGTTGTGTCCGCACATGAGATCGGTTTGTATCTCGTCAAGCGTGTAGTAGATATATACACGCCCCAGCTCGTCATACCAACCATGTTTGGCAGATAACCCCATGCGGTCGAGCATCAGGCCGTAAAGTAGCTTCGCTTCGGTAGAAAGCGTCTTGAACTTCTTGCTGCGTACCAGCAATCTGGGAATCCGGAAGTAGCTGAACTGTTCGGATTCTTCGCCGTAGAAATATTCTGATATGGAGGTCTGCGCCATCCTTGCCGCTCCTTTCTCCGCTTGGGGGCGATAATCTATGTCATAGAAAAAGCACGATTTGCTTTCTTGTCAAACCGTGCTTTTCTGCAGTATTCAGATTTACCGTGCTTGTCCATGAGAACGCCTTGCAAATACTGCTTCTCATTTTCTCCTTGATTTTCAAGGCTTTTCGGCGTGTGTGCAAACGGCGTTCATTCATATGAATGGGGCTACACCTATGGCCCGCCGATGGCGGTGGCGCCGATTGGGGCGGTGCGGCGGGTGGTGGAGTTTGCGCTGACGCAGATGGAGCCGGGAAAGATTCTGCTGGGGTTCCCGAACTATGCTTATGACTGGACGCTGCCGTTCACGGCGGGGGCGACGCGGGCGCAGTCCATCGGGAACGAGGCCGCCCCGCTGCTTGCGGCGCAGTATGGTGCGGAAATTCAATTTGACGAGCAGGCGCAGACACCGTATTTCACCTATCTGGACGAGGCCGGACAGCCGCACGAGGTCTGGTTCGAGGACGCGCGCAGCGCGCTGGCAAAGTTCGGACTGTTGACGGAATATGGACTGCTGGGGCTTGGCTACTGGAACTTCATGCGTCCCTTTGCGGCGGGGTTCAGCCTGCAGAATTACCTGTTTTCCATCCCTTGAGTGTCTGCGTTGACAAAATCCGGCGGGTGCGGTATGATAAAAAAACAATAAAAGGAGGACACCTTTATGCCTGCATCCAAGGTTTATTTTACCGATTTCCGCTGCCGCAACGGCGTGAGCCAGCTCGATAAGCTTCGGAAGCTGCTGGAAAAATCAGAGTTTTCTCAGATCGACTTCGACGGCAAGTTCGTCGCCATCAAGCTGCACTTCGGTGAGCTCGGCAACCTGTCGTTCCTGCGTGCGAACTATGCCAAGGTCGTCGCCGACTTCATCAAGGAACGCGGCGGCAGGCCCTTCATCACCGACTGCAACACGCTCTATGTCGGCAGCCGCAAAAACGCGCTCGAGCATATGGACACCGCATACTTAAACGGCTATTCCCCGTTCTCCACCGGCTGTCATGTCATCATCGCCGACGGCCTGAAGGGCTCGGACGATATTGAAGTTCCCGTCGCGGGCGGCGAATACTGCAAGACCGCCCGCATCGGCCGGGCCGTGATGGACGCGGATATCATCGTTTCGCTCGCGCACTTCAAGGGCCATGAGGAAGCGGGCTTCGGCGGCGCGCTCAAGAACATCGGCATGGGCTGCGGCTCGCGTGCGGGCAAGATGGCCATGCACGCCGACGGCAAGCCGTATGTCGAAACAGACCTGTGCGTCGGCTGCGGAGCCTGCGCAAAGATCTGTGCGCACAACGGCCCGCAGATCGAAAACAAAAAGTGCCGGATCGATCAGAACAACTGCGTCGGCTGCGGCCGCTGCATCGCGGTCTGTCCCAAGGACGCCATCCATCCGACTTTCCAAGCCAGCGTCAGGCTCCTCAACTGCAAGATCGCGGAATACGCCAAGGCCGTGCTGGACGGTCGTCCCAGCTACTGCATCAATATCGTCCGCGACGTTTCGCCGAACTGCGACTGCCACCCGGAAAACGACGTGCCCATTGTCCCGGACGTCGGGATGTTCGCATCCGCCGACCCCGTCGCGCTGGATCTGGCCTGCGCCGAGGCTATCAACCGTCAGCCGGTTCTTCCAAACAGCGCCATCACCGATCTGAAGCACGAGCACGACTGTGACCGCTTCCATGCTGCGCATGACAACACGCACTGGCAGGATCTGATCGAGCACGGCAAAAAGCTCGGCATCGGCCAGGATACCTACGAGCTTGTGACCATCCGCTGAGACGCTAGGGTGTATCTGAAAACTCCCAACGCACCCGGACAGCGGGCCTTTTTGCGGTGCGCCGCGTCATTTTTCCTTGAAATACGTCAGTATTCCTGCGAAAAAATGTCTTGCGCAACGCAAAAATCCCTCGCTGCCGGTCACATCATGAGTTTTCAGATACACCCTAATCAAAAATCCGTGAAGAACCGGTACAAGTTTCGGTTCCTCACGGAATTTTTGTTTGTGCCAATTATTTTGCGCGGCCGCGTCTGGAAAGATGGATCGCCATGCCGATGACAAAGCCGGCAACGGCCGGGAGCAGCCAGCCGAGGTTCAGGTCGAACAGCGGCAGATACCGTTTCGCCAGCTCGACCGGCGCGTCGAGCCGCAGGGCCGTCCGCACACCGGCGGGCAGCGTCTTGAAAAAGTCGAAGATCGCCGCAGCCCACGTGAAGATCATGGTCGAAAGATACACGGCGCGGTCGTGTCGGAAGAGCTTGCCCGCGAAGGCCAAAATGATCAGTGCGGTGGCGGGCGGATAGATGAGCATGAGCACGGGGATGGAATACTCGATGATCGCACTCAGGCCCACGTTGGAGACGGCGAAGGAGAACAGCGTGAACAAAATCGCCCAGAGCTTATAGGAAATTTTCCCGTGCGTCATCTTGACGAACGTTTCCGAGCAGGAGGTCACGAGGCCGATGGAGGTTTTGAGACAGGCGAAGGTAATGGTGACGGCGAGAATGATCTGGCCGACGCCGCCGAAGTAATGCCCCGCGATCTGCGTCAGGGCGATGCCGCCATTGTCGGAGATCTCAAACAGCCCGCGCGACTGCGTGCCCATGAGGATCGTAACGACGTAAATGACCGCCATGAGAAGCCCAGTCAGCACGCCGGAACCCAGCACATCGACGGCGACCGCGTCGTCATTGTCAACGCCCATGCGGCGGATGACATCGATGACCACAATGCCGAAGGCAAGACCCGCGATGGCGTCCATGGTGCCGTAGCCCTCGATGAACGAGGAGAAGAACGCGCTTGTTTTGGTGGCGTAAGGCTCGGTCGGGGCCACGTCCGAGATGGACGCGCCGGGCTTCAGCAGCGCCGCGATCACGAGCACGGCCAGAAACAGCAGGAAGACGGGATTGATGATCTTGCCGATCCAGACCGTGATCTTGCCCGGACGCAGTGAGAAGAACAGCACGAACGCGAAGAAGACGGCGGAGAACAGCAGCAGCGCCAGCGGCTGCGCGGCCTCCGGGAGCATCGGAGAAACGCCGGTCGTAAACGAGACGGTCGCGCATCTGGGAATGGCGAACAGCGGGCCGATGGTCAGATAGAGCAGGCACGTGAAGAAAATGCCGTAGCCCTTGCCGACCTTGCCGGAGAGCGTCTGCAAGCCGTCCGAGTGCGTCACGCCGATGGCGGCGACGCCAAAGATGGGAATGCCGACGGCGGTGATAATAAAGCCGATGATGGCCGGGATCACATTGCTGCCCGCCATCTGGCCGAGGTGGACGGGGAAAATAAGGTTGCCTGCGCCGAAGAACATACCGAACAGGGTCGTCGCGACCAGAATGCGCTGTCTGCGCGTCAGTTTTTTTGTCGTCATTTTGTGTGCGCTCCTTTAATTTATGAACTGATTGTAAACGCAGGGCTTGCAAAATGGAAGCGCGTGATTATAATGGTTCTATGACGATTTGTCATATCCCTTGTCATACCCACCCGGAAAGGAGCGGCGCATGGACAGCAGAAAGCTTGAAATTTTAATGACAGCCGTTGATCTCGGCAGTCTTTCCAGAGCGGCGGAGGTCGTCGGCTATACGCAGTCGGGGCTGACGCATCTGGTCGACAGTCTGGAACGGGAGATCGGTCTGACGCTGGTGCAGCGCGACCACAGCGGCATTGCACTGACCGAGGAGGGCAATGCGCTCATGCCCGCCATCCGCGAATTTCTGCGCGCAAACGCGCGGCTGGAGAACCAGATCTCCGCGATCACGGAAAAATCGGCGCAGACCATCCGCGTTGCGGCCTATGCCAGCATCGCCATGCGCTGGATGCCGGAGATCCTCTACCGGTTCCGGCGCGTCTGCCCGCACATCGACGTCGATCTGCGGACGGTCGACCATGAACTCGAGCCGTTTGAGCTGCTTGAGGCGTGGCGCACAGACGTGATCTTCGCTGCGCGGCAGAGCGCCTTCGCCTGCGACTGGACGCCGCTGCACAACGACGCGATGTACGCCATTTTACCGGCGGATTACCCTACGGACGACCGCGAGACGTTCCCAATCACGGAATTCGAGGGTCGGGACTTCCTGATGCCCTATGGCCGGTTCGATATCGACGTGGGCGCGGCGTTCCGGAAATACGGCGTGAAGCCTGTCATCCGCCCCTGCCACGTCGACGACGAGACGGTCATCCGCATGGTCGGCAAGGGGCTTGGAATCTCGATGATGGCGGAGATGATGCTCCGCGGAAAGCTGAACGGTGTGAAGACGCTCCCGGTCAGCCCGAGCGTCAGCCGCGAACTCGGCATGGGCCTGCGCCCGGGCGGCCATCTGCCGGAGGGCATCGCCCGCCTGCGCGAATGCGTGCTGGAGTTTATCGGGGAACTCTGAATATGGAAAAAGGCTGCCGGACGGCAGCCTTTTATCTGAATTTTACCGTTTTTCCGTCAGGATCCCGCGCAGGTCGCAGATCGCATGGCGGGGGCATTTGACGGCGCACTGGCCGCAGGACAGACAGACGGACTCGTCAATGTGGGAGAGATTGTCCGTCACGGTGATCGCGCCGGCCGGGCAGACCTTCTGACAGATTCCGCAGCCGATGCAGCTGACCTGACACATCCTCCGCGCGTCCTTGCCGGGATCTTTGTTGGAGCACTTGACGGCGACGGGGTTCGCGCATTCGTGGATGCGGATGAGCTCACGCGGGCATTCGCGCACGCATTTGCCGCAGGCGATGCACTTGTCCTCGTCGACCTCAGCCACGCCGTATTCATTCAGGGCGATGGCCTCGAATTTGCATACATTCACGCACAGCTCGCAGCCGACGCAGCCGTACTGGCACTCTGCCGTGGCGCGGCAGCCGCCATTGCAGGCGACAAAGGCCGCCTTATAGGGAAAGCGTTTTTTGACAGCCATCTTACTTTCCCCTCCTTTCATACGGCGTGTTGGCAAGCGGGAGCTTTGTGCGGCGCTCACCGTCATAGCGGAAATAGGCGTCGGCAATGGCGGGCGCGGTGGGGATCGATGTGATCTCGCCGATGGCGCCGCAGGCGACGTCGAGCCCCGGCTTATCGACCACGATGGGCACGATCTTCGGGATCTCGTGCGCCCGGAACAGGCCGAGCTCGCCGTATTTTTCGATGGGCTTGCAATTCTCGTCAATGGGATACTGCTCACGCAGAGCGTAGCCCATGCTCATGACGACGCCGCCCTCGATCTGTCCTTCGCACGAGCGCGGATTGACGGCCTTGCCGACGTCATGCGCGGCGACAAGCGATTCGACCTTTCCAGTCTTCTTGTCGACGACGCACATCTGCGTGGCGTAGCCGTAGGCCACGTGCGAAACAGGATGCGGCACGTCCGCGCCGAGCTTATCGGTCTTTGCAAGATACTCGCCGTAGAATTCCTGACCGGCAAGCTCCGCAAGCGTGTGGGTTTCCAGCGCTGCGGCGAGCTTTTCGCAGGCCCGTCTGCACGCTTCGCCTGTCACGAGCGTCTGGCGGGAGCCGGAGGTATCGCCGGAATCCGGTGCGATCCAGGTGTTCGAGCGCTCATAGACGATATCGCCGCGCGTCAGCGGCGTATTCGTGACGATCATCTGCACGAGCACCGTGCCGACGCCCTGGCCGATGCACGAAGCGCCCGCGTAGATATGCACCTTTGCGTCGTCCTCCACGATCAGCTTGCAGCGGCCCCAGTCGGGGATGCCGACGCCGACGCCCGCGTTTTTCATCGCGCAGGCGATGCCGACGGGCTTGCCCAGCTTCATGGCCTCGTCATAATACGGCTTGACTGCTTCAAGCGTTTCAACAAGGCCCGTTTCCGCGCCGACGATCTGGCCGTTCGGCAGCTCCTGCCCGGGCCGGATGGCGTTGCGGTAGCGGATCTCCCATGGGGTAATGCCGACCTTATCGGCCATTTCGTTCAGAAGCGTCTCGGTGGCGAAGCACGTCTGCGTGACGCCGAAGCCGCGGAACGCGCCCGCGGGCGGGTTGTTGGTATAGTAGGCCGTGCCTTCGATCTCGAAATTCTGATAGTTATAGGGGCCGGCTGCGTGCGTACACGCACGCTCAAGCACCGGGCCGCCCAGAGAGGCGAACGCGCCGGTGTCGGAATAGACCTTGGCCTTGACGCCCTGAATGATGCCGTTTTCGTCGCAGCCCATGGTGAAGTCCATCCAGAACGGGTGGCGCTTGGGATGGATGAGCAGGGATTCGGGCCGCGTGAGCTTGACCTTGACGGTCCTGCCGGTCAAGTACGTGATGAGCGCGGCATGGTGCTGGACGCTCATGTCCTCTTTTCCGCCGAAGCCGCCGCCGACGAGCTGGTTCTGCACGCGGACCTTGTCAGAGCCGAGCAGGAGCTTGCACTCGTGCAGCGTCGTGTGCGAGGACTGGTCGGTCGAAAGCACCATCACATAGCCATCCGGGTCGATGTACGAGACGGCGCATTCCGGCTCCAGAAACGCGTGCTCCGTCCACGGCGTCTCGAAATGCTGCGAAATGACGTATTTGGAGTTTTTGATGGCCGTATCCGCGTCGCCGCGCGCGATATGCTTATACGCCTGCACGTTCGATTCTTCTTCGTCAAATACACGCGGCGCGTCCTCCGCCCACGCCTCGGGCGGGTTATGGACGGCAGGCAGCGGCTCATAGGTCACCTTTACGAGCTTTTTCGCCTTTTCCAGAATCTCAGGCGTTTCCGCGACCACCAGCGCGATCGCGTCGCCCAGATAATGCGTCAGCCCGCCGATGGGGATGAGCGAATACTGGTCGTGCTTCAGATGGCCGACCTTGTTTTCGCCGGGGATATCTGCCGCCGTAATGACGCGCACGACGCCGGGCAGCGCCTCCGCCTTCGACGCGTCGATGGCAAGGACTCTGGCACGCGGATACTGGCTGCGGACGGCGGAGCCGTAGCACATATCGGGCAGGTACCAGTCGTCGGGATACTTGCCGTAGCCCAGCACCTTTTCCTCCACGTCGATGCGGTGGACGCTCGAGCCGAGCTTCCAGTCGTTTTCCGACGCTTCGGGGATCACGCCCTCGCGGCGGCATTTCGCCGCCAGACGCACAGCGTCCATGATCTTCACATAGCCCGTGCAGCGGCAGTAATTGTTGCGCAGGGCATAGCGGATCTGATCGTCTGTCGGGTTCAGGTTCCGGTCGAGCAGCGCCTTTGTGCACAGCACCATACCCGGAATGCAGAAGCCGCACTGCACGGCTCCGGCCTCGCCGTAGGCGTAGGTGTAGAGCCTCTTTTCTTCATCCGTCAGACCCTCGACGGTGATGACGTGACGGCCCGCCAGCGAATCGGTGAACGGTGTGCAGGCGCGGATGGGTTCGCCGTCAATGAGCACGGTGCACGCGCCGCAGGCGCCCTCCGAACAGCCGTCCTTGACGCTTGTCAGGTGCAGCGTGTCGCGCAGATAGCGCAGCAGGCGCTGATTCTTCTCCACCGTGACTTCCGTTCCGTTTACAAAAAATACGGCCATGGCAAAAAACTCCCTTCATTTGAATCTCGGCTCTCACGTCACAGCCGCAGCTGTTCTCGGCACATGGCCACCGTAATTCCGAAGTTTCCCGGCCACGGGACATAATTCCTAAAAATCTTTTATCATTATACAATATTTTTTTGCATGTTGCAAGAAATGTGCCGCCGTATCGTTATTCTTTTTATAAATAACGGCAGGCGGTGGGGTTCATGCGGCACGATTCGGCAGGTTCTCCACAATTTCCACACGGTTGTCCACATCTTGTGTTTCCTGGCGATTTCCCGCCACAATTTATTGTGGCGGGCGTCCGTTTTTCGCGCGTTTTTGCGCCTGGCTTGTCCTACTATAGAGGGGTCAGAAGTCCTTGCAGAGGAGAGAAGCTATGCCAAAGACGAGAAGTCCGTCGGTACTGGGGTCTGGACGGGTCCTGTATCTGCCGACAGCGCGGATCCGGCCAAATCCCATGCAGCCGCGCAAGCATTTTGATACCGGCGGCCTGCAGGAGCTGGCCGGGAGCATCCGGCAGTACGGCGTTTTGCAGCCGCTGACCGTCCGCAAGGCGGGCGGTGCGTATGAGCTGGTGGCGGGAGAGCGCCGCCTGCGCGCAGCGCGGCTGGCCGGACTGACGGAGGTCCCGTGCCTGCTTGCGGACGTGGACGAGGAGGCGTCCGGGATGCTGGCGCTGGTGGAAAATCTGCAGCGGCGCGATCTGGATTACATCGAGGAGGCCGAGGGCCTGCAAAAGCTCATGCAGCAGTACCATCTGAGCCAGGAGCAGGCTGCCCGCCGCATCGGCAAGAGCCAGTCCGCCGTCGCAAACAAGCTGCGCATCCTGCGCCATCCGCCGTCCGTTCTGCAGGCGCTGCGCGAGCATCACCTGACCGAGCGCCATGCCCGCGCGCTTCTGCGCCTGCCGGACGAGGAAGAGCGCCTGCGCGTGATCGGCCTGATCGTCCAGGGAGAGTGGACGGTCGCGAAAACGGAGCAGTACATCGATGCGCGGCTTGCGCCCAAAGCGCCGCAGCGGCGCGAGCTCGGCACGTTCGTCCTGCGCGACGTGCGCGTGTTCTTGAACTCCATTGACCACCAGCTCGACCTCGTCCGCGCCGCAGGTGTCAGCGCCAGCCGCGACAGGCAGGAAACGGACCGCGAGATCGTCCTGACCATCCGCATCCCCAAGGCAAAGCCGCCCGTAGCCGGATAACGCCCGGCTGCGGGCTTTGCACGTGCGGATCAGGAAATCGCTGCAAATCATGAATGTTTTTTACAATATGATTTCTGATATTGCAGCCGTATTTGCTGATATGGCACTTTCGCCAGTTTTTCAGGTGCAGGCTGTCTCGAAATCTAACATTTTTTTAGCGAAAATAAAAACTTTTTAGATTGCAAACCCCCGGAAATATGGTATAGTATGTATTTGTCTGAAGAATCTGAAGGATAAAAAATGACATGGCGGCGGCGCAAAGGGCGACCAGCCGCAACACTGGAAAGGGGTTTACCAAATGTCTCACAAGTACGTCTATCTTTTCTCCGAAGGCAACGGCAAAATGCGCGAGCTGCTCGGCGGCAAGGGCGCAAACTTGGCCGAAATGACCAACCTCGGCATGCCGGTCCCGCAGGGCTTCACCATCACGACCGAGGCCTGCACACAGTATTATAAGGACGACCACCAGATCAACGCCGAGATCGAGGCCGAGATCATGGAGTACGTCGAAAAGCTCGAGGAGATGACCGGCAAGAAGTTCGGTGATCTGTACAACCCGCTGCTCGTCTCCGTCCGCTCCGGCGCACGCGCTTCCATGCCCGGCATGATGGACACCATCCTGAACCTTGGCCTGAACGACGAGGTCGTCGTCGCCTTCGCCAAGAAAACCAACAATCCCCGCTTTGCATACGACTCCTACCGCCGCTTCATCCAGATGTACTCCGACGTTGTCATGGAGGTCGGCAAGAAGTATTTTGAGCAGCTCATCGACGAGATGAAGGAAAAGAAGGGCGTGAAGCTCGACACCGAGCTCGACGCCAACGATCTCAAGGAGCTGGCTGAGAAGTTCAAGGCCGAATACAAGGACAAGCTCGGCGAGGAATTCCCGCAGGACCCGAAAATGCAGCTGATGGGCGCCATCAAGGCCGTCTTCCGCTCCTGGGACAATCCCCGCGCGATCTACTACCGCCGCATGAACGACATCCCCTCCGACTGGGGTACCGCCGTCAACGTCCAGTCCATGGTCTTCGGCAACACCGGCGATACCTCCGGCACGGGCGTCGCGTTTACCCGCAACCCCGCCACTGGCGAAAAGAAGCTGTTCGGCGAGTTCCTGATGAACGCGCAGGGTGAAGACGTCGTGGCCGGCGTCCGCACCCCGCAGACCATCGACCAGCTGGCCGAGGTCATGCCCGAGGCTTATAAGCAGTTTACCGATATCTGCGCCAAGCTCGAATATCACTACCGCGATATGCAGGATATGGAGTTCACCATTGAGGACAAGAAGCTCTATATGCTCCAGACCCGCAACGGCAAGCGCACCGCTGCCGCCGCGATGAAGATCGCCTGCGATCTCGTGGACGAGGGCATGATCACCGAGGAAGAGGCCGTCGCCATGATCGACCCGAAGAGCCTCGATTCTCTCCTGCACCCGACGTTCGATCCTGCCGCCCTGAAGAAGGCCAAGGTCGTCGGCACGGGCCTCGCCGCGTCTCCGGGCGCTGCCTGCGGCCAGATCGTTTTCTCCGCCGAGAAAGCAACAGACTGGGCCAAGAACGGTCATAAGGTCGTACTTGTCCGTCTGGAGACCTCGCCCGAGGATATCGAGGGCATGCACTACGCGCAGGGCGTTCTGACCGTCCGCGGCGGCATGACCTCCCACGCGGCTGTCGTCGCCCGCGGCATGGGCACCTGCTGCGTCTCCGGCTGCGGCGCCATCAAGATGAACGAGGAAGCCAGAACCTTTGAGCTTTCCGGCAAGACCTATAAGGAAGGCGACTGGATCTCCATCGACGGCTCCACCGGCAATATTTACGGCGAGAAGATCAAGACGGCTGCCGCGACCATCTCCGGCGATTTCGACCGCCTGATGAGCTGGGCCGACAAGTTCCGCCGTCTGCAGGTCCGCACGAACGCCGACACCCCGCACGACGCGCGGCAGGCAGCCGCCTTCGGCGCAGAGGGCATCGGCCTGTGCCGTACCGAGCATATGTTCTTCGAGGCTGACCGCATCAAGGCCATGCGTGAGATGATCGTCTCCGAGACGTCCGAGCAGCGCGAACGGGCGCTGGCCAAGCTCGAGCCGATCCAGCAGGCCGACTTTGAGGCTATCTATGAGGCCATGAAGGGCCGCCCGGTCACCATCCGCCTGCTCGACCCGCCTCTGCATGAGTTCGTTCCGACCGATCCGAAGGACATTGAGGAACTGGCCAAGGAAATGAACCTGAGCGTCGAGCATCTGAACCAGGTCATTTCCTCCCTGCACGAGTTCAACCCCATGATGGGCCACCGCGGCTGCCGTCTGGACGTCACCTTCCCGGAGATCGCCAAGATGCAGACCGCCGCGATCATCAAGGCCGCGCTGGCTGTCCGCAGCCGCCGTCCGGCATGGAAGATCACGCCGGAGATCATGGTCCCGCTGGTCGGCGAGGAGAAGGAGCTGGCCTTCGTCAAGTCCGTCATCGACAAGACTGCGAAGAAGATCATCAAGGAAGCCGGTTCCGACATGACCTACAAGGTCGGCACCATGATCGAGATCCCGCGCGCCGCGCTGACCGCCGACGCCATTGCCAACGAGGCAGAGTTCTTCTCCTTCGGCACGAACGATCTGACGCAGATGACCTTCGGCTTCTCCCGTGACGACGCGGGCAAGTTCCTTGCGTCCTACTACGACCGCAAGATCTACGAATCCGACCCGTTCTCCAAGCTCGATCAGGCAGGCGTCGGCCGCCTCGTCAAGATGGCGGCGGAGCTGGGCCGTCAGACCCGCCCGGACATCAAGCTCGGCATCTGCGGCGAGCAGGGCGGCGACCCGTCCACGGTCGAATTCTGCCACAAGATCGGCCTGACCTACGTCTCCTGCAGCCCGTTCCGCGTCCCCATCGCAAGACTTGCCGCCGCGCAGGCCGCGATCAGAAACGCTGGGAAATAAATTCGCATAAAAGGCGATCCGTCATAAGCAGCCCCCAACCAGCCCAGCTGGTTGGGGGTTTTGTGCGTTCAGACGCTGCCCTCCAGCTTGCGGCGCTGACCCTGGCCCCAGAAGGAGCGGTACATCCCCGGCGTCATGCCGAGCGAACGCTTGAACAGATTGATGAAATGGCCGGGGTTGTGGAAGCCGACCTCGTCGGCGACCTCGTTGATCGTCAGGTCTGTCGAGCGCAGAAGCTCCTTGGCGTGGTTGATGCGCTCCATGATGATATACTCGTTCGGCGTGTAGCCGGTGCTGCTTTTGAACAGGCGGACAAAGTAATATTTATTGATGCCGAGCACATGGCTGAGCCGGTCGAGCGAAAGATCCTCGCAGAAATGCTGCGAGATATAGTCGCGGGCCTGTACGATGAGCTGCGGCGTGGCGTTGAAGCTCTTCTGCATGGTGGCGCTGATGCAGGAGATCAGAATGCTGGAGATCGTGCCGGAGGCCTGAATGTCACGCATGACGTTGGCGCCCTGCTGGGAATAGGAGGCCAGAAGCCCCTTGAGCTGCGACTGCACCTGCGTGTCGCCCGCAAGCGAGACGACGGGCGAGCCCTTGTTCTGCAGCATGAACAGCTCGTAATACCGCGCGCACGCTTCGCCCCAGAAGTGCATCCAGAGCACGTGCCAGTGGCCGGTGTCTGGCGCTGTATAGTAGTACTGCTGCTTCTGGCAGTCGATCCAGAACACGTCGTCGGCGCGCAGGGTATAGCGGCTGTCGCCGTATTCCAGAACGCCCTCGCCGCTGACGGTGTATTTGAGCAGATAGGAAACGAGCGAGTGCCGCTTCGTGTAAAAGCTGGATGACGCGTAGAAATCGCCCAGCTCCTGCACGTAGGGGATGGACTTTTCCGGCATGGCGACGGGGGCAAACTGGTTGGAGTTGACCATGCGCCAGACGGACTGCGGCTCAAGCCCGTGATGATATTCCAAAACTTGTATAGCCATTTTGACCACCTATGTCAATATACTGTAATAATAGAACAAGATAAATGGATGACAAACAGAATGAAGTGGTATATAGTTTAGAATATCACAGGAAATGAAATAAATACAGAATTATTTTTGCTTTCTGGTATAGGCCTGCAATATCAATATAAATGTATTGCGCCGAAAAATGTTCGAATTTCACGCAAATTCACCCGGAAAATTCTCGATTTCTGCATGGTGTACAAAAATGCAAAATTATTTATGTGCATTTTGCTGAATGGCAAGATTCCGGAATCGTATAAAAGGAGGGCGGCGATGAGCGAGTATATTCTGGCGGTCGATATCGGTACGTCCAATGTCAAATGCATGATTGCACGGCCGGATATGACGGTACTGGCGGAAGCGGACAGCGAATATGAGACGCTGTGCACCGGCGCGGGCCGCTATGAGCAGGATCCGGAGCTCTGGTGGCGGCACATGATCCTCGCGCTGCAGGCTGCCGCGGCGAAGGCCGGCGTGCGCACGGGTGAAATTGGCCGGATCGCCGTCAGCTCACAGGCACCGACCATGCTGCCGGTGGACGCGGCTGGCAGGCCGCTCGGAAACGCGCTGATCTGGATGGACCGCCGCTCGGACGCGCAGTGCATCGACATGGGGCGCAGGATCGGCGACGGGACAGTCTACCGGATCACCGGCAACAAGGCCGATCCGTTCTACGTCTACAGTGAGCTTCTCTGGTTCAAGCAGAACCAGCCCGCGCTTTATGAAAAAACAAGATGGATCCTGCAGGCAAACGGCTATCTGAACCTCCGGCTCACCGGAAGCTTCACGCTCGACGCCACGCACGCGAGTATTACGCAGTGCTATGACGTCCTGCACCGCTGCTGGAGCAGCGAGCTGCTGCAGCCCTACGGCGTACCGGCAGAGCTGTTCCCGCCGGTCAGCCAGCCGGTCGACGTGATCGGAACCGTCACGCAGGAGGCTGCGGCACAGACCGGCCTGCGGGCCGGGACCGAGGTTCTGGCAGGCTCTGTGGACGGAGCTGCCGCAGCGCTTGAGGGCGGAGTGACCGCTGACGGCGTCGCGGTCGAAATGTCCGGTACCTCGTCCGTGCTGCTCGTCGGCTCCGACAGACCGCATACCTCGCCGAATCTGACGTATATGTACAGCGTCGTCCCGGAGCAGCACCTGCTGCTCGGCTGCATGAGCACGACCGGCGGCGTTCTCAAATGGTACCGCGACACGTTCTGCGACCGGGCAGACCCGGCCATTTATAAAAAGCTCGACGCGCAGATCCTTGCGCAGTGCCCGGAGCCGAGTCCGCTGATCTTTCTGCCGTATCTGGCAGGCGAACGCGCCCCGATCTGGGATACGAACGCAAAGGGCGTGCTTGCGGGGATCACCTGCGCGACGACGCAGGCGGAGATCATCAGAGCTGCCGAGGAGGGCGCGGCCTTCGCACTCATGGACAACATCACCGAGGCCAGAGCCAGCGGCGCGCAGCTGCGGACGCTGCGCGCGGTGGGCGGCTCGGTCAACAGCCGGATCTGGATGCAGATCAAAGCGTCCGTCGCGGGAATGCCGATCGAAATTCCGGCGTCCTGCCACGGTGCGCCGGGCGGTATGCTTGCCGTGCTGAGCTGCGCGGAGGGTGAATTCGCCTCCATCCGGGAGGCGGCGGCCAATCTGGTACGCATCCGCGAGACGGTCGATCCGGTCGCGGCATGGATCCCGGTCTATCAGGAAAAATTCGAGCTGTTCCGCAGCACGTACCGGCACCTCAAGCCGGATTTCCCAAGCTTTCATCAGGCAGGAGGAAACTGAGATATGCAGCTATTGGAAGGACGCAAAGCAGTTGTAACAGGCGGCTCCAGAGGCATCGGCCGGGAGATCTGCCTGCTGCTGGCAGAAAACGGCGCGGACGTCGCGCTGGCATACCGGAAAAGCGCCGTAGAGGCGGAGCAGCTCCGGGAAGAGATCGCCGCGATGGGGCGCAGCTGCATCGCGGTACAGGCGGATGTCTCCGTTTCCGCCGATGTTGACCGGTTTGTGACGCAGGCCGCGCAGGCGCTGGGCGGCATCGACATTCTGGTGAACTGCGCGGGCGTGTTCCCGCAGGCGCTGATCGAGGATATTACCGATGAGGACTGGTCGCGCGTCATGCGCATCAATCTGGACGGCGCGTTCTATGCCTGCCGCGCAGCGGCACCGTATCTCAAAAAAAGCGGCAAAAACGGACGCATCATCAACCTCTCGTCGCAGGCGGCGCTCAACGGCACCGCGCACGGCGTACACTACGGCGCGTCCAAGGCGGCGCTGCTCGGGCTGACCTATTGCCTTGCAAAGGAGCTGGGGCCGGACAGCATCACCGTCAACGCGATCCTGCCCGGACGCATCGACACGGAAATGCTCGCCTACGCGACGCCGGAACGCCGGGCGCAATGGCTGCAGTCCACGCCGCTCGGACGCTTCGGCGACACGGCGGATATCGCAGAGCTTGCCGTGTTCCTTGCCTCGGACAAGGGCGGATATATCACGGGTGCAAAAATCAATGTCAACGGCGGTCTTTCGACCGGCTGAACAGAAAGGGGAGCAGAGCATTATGAAAGCAGTTGCAGTTGGAGATCTTCTTCTCCCGGCCTCGGTCTTCGATGAGACGATCCGGTCCGCATCGTGGGTCACGGCGTATGATTCGTTTGACTGGGACGTGACGAAAAAGCGCGACGAGCTCCGCAATGTCGTGCGCAGGATGGAGACGGGCGGTTCCCGCGCGTTCCTGCCCACGCAGGAGGAGCTGGAGCGTCTGAAGGACGCGGAGGTCATTCTCAGCCATCTGTTTACCATCCCGCGCGAGGTGTTTGAGGCCGCGCCGAAGCTCCGCTACATCCTCTCGGCACGCGGAGGCGTGGAAAATATCGACCTGAAGGCCGCACACGAGCACGGCGTCAGCGTGATCCACTGCCCGGCGCACAACGCCATCGCCGTCGCGGAATACGCCATCGGCCTGATGATCGCGGAATCGAGAAATATCGCGCGCGCCGACCGCGGTCTGCGCAGCGGCACATGGATCGAGAAATACCCGGATTCCGCAGCCATTCCGGAGCTGCGCGGCTCAAACGTCGGCATCATCGGCTTCGGCACCATCGGCCGTCTGGTCGCCGAGCGGCTGCAGGTCTTCGGCGCGAAGATCCTGGTCAGCGACCCATTCGTCCCGGCAGAGGCCGTCACAGCAGCCGGCTGCGAGCCGGTCAGCAAGGAGGAGCTTCTGCGCCGCAGCGATTTTGTTACCCTGCACGGGCGCATCGGCGCGGGCGACCCGCCGATCATCGGCGAGCAGGAGCTGCGCGAGATGAAGCCCACCGCAGTGCTCGTCAATACGGCGCGCGCCGTGCTGGTCGATATGGAGGCGCTGTATACCGCGCTGAAGGAGCACTGGATCATGGGCGCGGCGGTCGATGTGTTCCCGATGGAGCCGCTGCCGAAGGACTACAAGCTGCTCACGCTCGACAATATCACGCTGACGAACCATCGCGGCGGCGACACGATCAATTCGTACATCAAGGCGCCGGAGCTGCTGCTGCAGCAGTTCGACGAGCTGCTGACGACCGGCACGACCCGCTGCCTGATCCAGTAAAGCAGCGTAAGTATTTGGACAATATATACAAAATCTGCGCTTGATTTTGTACGTGATAAAAACGAATTGCCCAGCTTTAAAACGCATTTTACTAGTTTCGACGGGTTTTGGCGTGCTAGAATAAAAACACCCCGAGGCGAAAACACACCGTAATGAGCAGCCAGAGGCTGTACATTTAATAAAATCAGGAGGAAAAACAAATGAAAAAGGTTCTCGCATTGATGCTTGCGCTGTGCATGGTCTTCCTTATGGCCGCGTGTGCAGGCACCACCAAGACAGACTCCACCACGGCGCCCGCGGACAACGCGGAGACTAACACGGAATCCACTGAAAAGAAAACCATCGCATTCCTTCCCCCTGCCATGATCTCTCCGTACTATGCATCCTGCATCAACGGCGCGAAGCCGCAGGCAGAGGCTCTGGGCTATGAGCTGCTCGTCTCCGCACCCGACTCCGAGAGCGACTATGCTTCTCAGGTCCAGCTGGTTGAGGACATGATCGCCCGCGGCGTTGACGGCATCATCATCTGTGCCATCAACACCGACGCCATCGTCACCGCTGTCAAGAAGGCCAACGAGGCCGGGATCCCCGTCGTCATGTTCAACGTTCAGGACGAGCTGGCCGACGGCAAGGTCGACTGCTATGTCACCTATGACCAGCGTGAGGGCGGCGCAAAGGTCGCCGATTACATGGCCGAGGTCGTGAACGGCGCCGAAACCAATGTCGCCATCATCGAGGGTCTGCCCTCCGAGCACACCACGGCCCGTATGGGCGGCTTCTCCGACCGCGTCGCCGAGAAGTACCCCAACATCCATGTTGTCGCGTCTCAGAGCGGCGACTGGGAGCGTGAAAAGGGCATGAACGCAGCTGCCAACATGATGCAGTCCGTTGATATCGACGCCTTCTTCGGCCTCTGCGACGAAATGAGCCTCGGCGCTGTGCAGGCTGTCAAGCAGGCCAACGGCAAGCAGCTCGTCTTCTCCTTCGACGGCAACCCCAACGCGGCGGAAGCTGTCAAGTCCGGCGACCTGATGTGCACGCTGTCCATCGGCGGTCTGAAGACCGGCGAGGAGTGCGTCAACATGATCGACAAGATCCTCAAGGGCGAAACTGTTGACAAGTTCTTCACGATCGAGACGGAAGTCATCACCAAGGACAATGTCGACGCGTATCTGGCAACCTTTGAATAATCCGCATCGCTCACTCTGATACTCCAGCGGGGATATGCGCTGCATATCCCCGCTGAATCGAAATTTCCGCCATCGTGTGATAGGAGAATGCCAATTGTCTGAAATACTGAAAATGCGGGACATCTCAAAGCGGTTCCCGGGCGTTCTGGCGCTCGACAACGTCAGCCTCAGCATTGAGCGCGGCGAGGTCCACGCGCTGCTGGGCGAAAACGGCGCAGGGAAATCCACGCTTATGAAAATTCTGTCCGGCGCATATAAGAAGGATGCCGGCGAGATCATCTTCGACGGCCAGCCCGTCCAGATCAACTCGCCGAGACAGGCGCAGGAGCTTGGCGTCAGCATCATCTATCAGGAGCTCAATCTTGTTCCGCAGCTGAGCGTTGCGGAAAACATCTTCCTCAGCTCGCTTCCGATGAAAAACCCCGCGTGCATCGACTGGAAGCGCGTCTACAGCGACGCGCAGACCATTATCGATTCGCTGGAGGTGGATATCAACGTCAGAAGCAGGATCAGCAGTCTCGGCATTGCGCAGCAGCAGATGGTCGAGATCGCAAAGGCATTGAATCATCAGGCCAAGGTCATCGTCATGGACGAGCCATCCGCGCCTTTGACCGATAAAGAAACCGCAAAGCTCTTCAAGACCATCGCAAAGCTGAAGTCCGAAGGTGTGGCTGTCATTTATATCTCGCACCGTCTGGAAGAAACGATGCAGATCGCGGACCGCGCCACCATCATGCGCGACGGCAAGACGATCACGACCGTGAACGTCAGCGATATCACCATCGACGATCTCATCCGCGGCATGGTCGGACACGATCTGAAGGAGCAGTTCCCCAAGCGCGACTGTCCCATCGGTGAGGTCGGCTTCCGCGTGGAGGGGATCAGCCGCGAGGGCATCCTGAACAACATCAGCTTCGAGGCCCGCAAGGGCGAGGTCGTCGGGATCTGCGGTCTGGTCGGCGCAGGCCGGACGGAGACGGCGCGGGCCATCTTCGGCATCGACCCGAAGGATGCGGGCCGTGTGTTCATTGACGGCAAAGAGGCCGTGATCCGCAAGCCGCTTGACGCGATCAACGCGGGCATCGGCTTTGTCACCGAGGACCGCAAGACAGAGGGCCTGATCCTCTGCCGCGACTGCAAGGAAAATATCTCCATCGCCGCGCTGCGCGACTTTGTGCGCAGCGGAAAGCTGAACCTCCGCAGGGAACAGAAGAGCTGCCAGGACTACGTGGAAAAGATGCACATCAAAACGCCGTCCCTGCGGCAGAAGGTCGTCAATCTTTCCGGCGGCAACCAGCAGAAGATCGTTCTGGCCAAGTGGCTGATGTCGGACGCGAAGGTCCTGTTCCTCGACGAGCCGACGCGCGGCATCGACATCGGCGCGAAGGTCGAGGTATACAATATTATTAACGAGATCGCCGCAGCAGGCAAATGCGTGATCGTGATCTCCTCGGAAATGACGGAGCTCATGGGCATCTGCGACCGGATCGTCGTCATGTGCTGCGGCGCCATCACCGGCGAGGAGCGCAAGGGACAGTTCACACAGGAATCACTGATGTATCTGGCTACGGGCGGCAGCGCCGCTGTCTGATGCAGGAAAGGACACTATAAAGATGAAACGTTCTCTCAAAAGCAGTATCAAATCTCTGAATATTCTCGGCATTTTGCTTGCCTTCCTGGTTCTGTGCGTCATTATGGCTATCGCATCCCCGGCCTTTTTGAAGCAGACCAACCTGCTGAATATCCTGCAGCAGATCTCCATCAACTTCACCATTGCCATCGGCATGACCTTCGTCATCCTGATCGGCGGCATTGACCTGTCCGTCGGCTCGATCACCGCGCTGACCGGTATGTTTGTCGCCATCATGATGAAGAACTGGAACATCCCCGTCGCTCCGGCCATTATCATCGCGGTCCTGAGCGCCAGCCTGCTCGGCCTCATCAACGGCGTGCTGATCTCCGGGCTTGACCTGCCGCCGTTTATCGTGACGCTCGGCATGATGGAGCTTGCACGCGGTATGTCCTACACGGTCACAGCCGGTCAGCCGATCTATACGCTGCCCGCAGGCTTCCTCGCGATCTCCGGGCGCGTCCGCGGCATTCCGCTCGTTGCGCTGCTGATCATGATCGCGCTGTTTGTCCTGGCCTACTATGTGCTGCATTTCACCCGCATCGGCCGGTATGTCTACGCAGTCGGCGGCAACGAGTCGTGCGCCAGACTCTCCGGCATCAACGTCAAGGCCATCAAGCTGATCGTGTACACGTTCTCCGGCTTCTGCTGCGGCATCGCGGCGCTGCTGCTGACGTCCCGTCTGGACTCGGCAGTCCCGACGAACGCCGAGGGCTATGAAATGAACGCGATCGCGGCTGTCGTCATCGGCGGTACGTCCATGAGCGGCGGCGAGGGCAGCCTGATCGGCACGGTCATCGGCACGATGCTCATCGGTGTCATTGCCAACGGCATGAACCTGCTGCTGATCCCGACCGGTCCGCAGCGTATGGTCACCGGCAGCATCATTGTCATCGCCGTCATTGTCGATGTGCTCCGTAAAAAAGCCAACAGCAAATCGAAATAAGGAGATACTATGCAGGAAACGACTTACAGCCGCTGGCTGATCTCGGATATGTACTATCCGTCGGAAAGCATCGAGGGTCCCATCAAGAGCCACGAGGCCATCTGTGTGCTCAACACGAACGATCAGGACGCCGGGCTGACCATCACGCTCTATTTTGAAGACCGCGAGCCCATGCAGCTTGCGCCGCAGCGCTGCCCGGCCCGCCGGAATGTCCACATCCGCATGGATGAGGCCAGAACCGCGGACGGCTCCGGTGTACCGATGGATACGCCGTATGCCGCTGTCGTCGAATCGACGCAGCCGGTCGCCGTGCAGTATTCCCGCGCCGATGCCAGACAGCGCGCGCTGGGGATCATGACGACCATCGCGCAGCCCATGGGCTGAGAAAAAGCAGGAAACACAGCGCGGCCCGGCAGTTTGCCGGGCCGCAGCCATAACAGGGAGGTACGATATGAATTCCTTTATCAAAGAGAATGCGGCGGATCTGGAGGCGTTTTCCCGTATGTCGCAGTGCGCGGGCGCACGGAACGACTATGTGCAGGGCGGCGGCGGCAACACGTCCGCGAAGCTTGCAGGCGGACTGATGGGCATCAAGGCCTCCGGCTACTGCCTGTCGGATATCACGCCGGAGACGGCCTACGCGGTGCTGGACTACGAGGCGTTGCGCCGGTTCTACTACGGCAATGAGTCAGAGCAGCTTGCAGACGTGGAGAAGCAGGGCTCGGCCTTTGCCAGGGAAAACACGAAGCAGATCGAGGGCCTGCCCACGCTGCGTCCGTCCGTGGAGGCGGGCTTCCATTCGATCCTGCGCAAATTTGTCTGCCACACGCACAGCGTCTACGCGAACTTCGCCTGCTGCTCGACCGCCTGCCGCGAGATCGCGGAAAAGGCGTTCGCCGGTGCGGATTACAGCTGGGGCTGGGTGCCGTATACGGATCCCGGCGCAAATCTGACGTTCGCCATCCGCCGTGAGCTTGCGCGTGTGGAGCACGCGACGGGCCGCGTCCCGGCTGTGATCCTGATGCAGAACCACGGGATCATCGTCCACTCCGACAGCGCGGACGAATGCCTCCGCATCAACGCCGACGCGAACGGCCGGCTGGCCGCCCAGTTCGGCAAGGCAGGAGATTCCTTCCCGAAGGTCGCGGTAAAGCCCATCGCAGACGGACTTTACGAGGTCGACGCACCGGCCCTGACGGAGGCGCTGCAGAGCGGCCGGTATGATTACCGGACGCTGATAGAGTCTCCGCTGTACCCGGATCAGATGGTCTTCCTGATCGGCACGCTGTTTGAAAACAAGCCGGAGCTGGCAGAGGGCGAGGCCTCCGTCGAGTTCAGGACCGGCAGAGTCCTGCTGCGGATGAAGGAGAAAAACGCACAGGTCGTCGCGGAGACGCTGACGGCGGTCACGTTCATCATGGATACGATCCGCGAAAACGGCTATACCGTGTCCACAATGGGAGAAGCGGCAAAGCGCTTCATCGCCAACTGGGAAAGCGAAAAATACAGAAAGTCTCTCGCAGAAAAGGCATAAACATACAGGCCTGCTTCCCTCAGGCCAGGTTTGTCCATGCCGGATAACGGGGCTGCAGCGAAACAAAATCGCTGCAGCCCCAATGTTTTTACAGGGAGGTGAGAACCTCGCAATTTTCCGGCACAGCAGACAAAACGCCCCCCGCGAGCCGCGTCAGCGGCTGCGTGCATGATCCGAACACGAGAGAGCAGGGATCAAGCAGGAAAACAAACGTGCGATCCAGCGTATCCATCACAGTTTCTCTGCTTTGTGCTTCGGACGATTTGCTGCCGTCCAGTTCTTCGGGTTGGTATCATCCGGGGCAGGATCGGCAAGGATCGCCGCGTATTGCGCTGCCTTGTCATCCATATATTTTGCGGTTGCCTTTGCTTCCCCCACACGCTTATAGGCTTCCTCGCGCTGCTTCAGGATAATGGCGTACCTTGCCCGCAGGTTTTCCTCGGATTCCTCCGCAAGACACAGCCGGCAATACGCCCCTAGTCCGCAGCATTCCCTATTCGGCAGGGGCGCGAGCTGCAAATATGTCGGAAGGATAACCAATATGAAAACGCCCGAAAGGGCTTTATCATCAAAAACTATGGGCAGCAGTCTATGCAAAAAGGACTGCTGCCTAGCCCTCCAAGAGGTTGATCACGCCCCAAATGCCAAGACCGGCTCCGAGGGCAATGACGAGGGTCTGCAACACATCGACTGCGCTATTGAAGAAATCCATAGTTTATGTGCCGGAATCGTTTCTTTTTGGTTTTTGTAGTGGAAACCGCAAAGCCGGAATGAGCTGGCCGCCGTGTGCGGCTGTCGATTCCGGCTTCTCCTTTCAAATTTTCGGTTGTGCTTTCCTCCGACTTTGCGTTTCGCCTGTATCTCTTGCATTGTCGGCGTCCTCCTTTACGGAATGGGTGTCTGATGTATATATAAAAATCCGCCCGTTCAGGCGGATTCTGAACCTGCGGCCGCGCCCGTGTCAAAGACCTCAAATTCCTCCTCAGGCTTCAGCTTGAGCTTTGTGGAGAGGAATTTCTCGATGTCAAAGGCGTTCTTGGGATTCGCGTCCGAAAGATACTTGTAGTTGGGGTGTTTTGTGATGTCGTATTTGTCGGATAGAAACGGCCTGACGCCGCGCAGCTGCAAGATACACTTGCCGCCATTAAGCACGGCAAGCTCATCCTGACTCATCAGCTCCTTGCCGAGCTTCTGATAGTTCAGGCTGTGGGAGCGCTCACGGCCCCGGCTTTCGCCGGTGTTGAAGGTGTCAATGGTCTCCTTGCCCAGCGCGGCGGACAGCTCCTTTAAGGTGGTCGGCTCCTTGCCGCCGAGGAATACGGAGCTGTCGCAGTTGCCGATGATGGTGTCGCAGTTGTCCTTGTAGAGCGCCTTGAGCTGGCTCTGTGCCTGCAAAACAAGGCAGGCGGAGATTTCGCGGCTGCGGATGGTGGCCATCAGCTTCTCCAGCTTGGGAATCTGCCCGATGTTGGCGCACTCGTCGATGAGGCAGCGCACATGGACAGGCAGCCTGCCGCCGTACACGTCGTCCGCCTTGTCGCACAGGAGGTTGAATAGCTGGGTATAGACCATGCTGGCAAGGAAGTTGAAGGTGTCGTCTGTGTCAGAAATGATGATAAACAGCGCCGTTTTCCGGTCGCCCAGCGTGTCCAGCTCCAGCTCGTCATAGGAGGTGATCTCCCGAAGCTCCTGAATGTCGAAGGGGGCAAGGCGCGCGCCGCAGCTAATTAAAATACTTTTTGCTGTTTTGCCTGCCGCTATCTTATGATGGATGACAATGGGCTTTTGTGCAACGTCTATAACACCACGGAGTTAGGCGAGGAAGATGTCACAAAGCTCTTTGTAATGGATCAAGATATGTTTCCGGGCTGGCTGGAAGAGCATCAAAATGCGCTGGAAACCATGTCGGATTTTTAAGCATTTTTCGCCGTCCTTTTTCAGATACCGCCGCACATGGTGTTTCCCCTTGAAGCATCAGGCATTTCTGCTTGACCGGCGACGCAAAAATTACCGAAGTTAAGAGCCGATACGGTAAAAGAGGTCACTTTTATGAATCCGACGCAACTTCCCACTGATGGCACGCTTCCGCTTCTTGTGCTGCAGATCATTGCCGTCTCCGGCGAGTTCCCGCCTGCCTTTTCCTGTCACTTTCCGGGCGGCAGCAGCTACATCGAAAGCGTGATCGGCAAGCTCAAAAAGGACGGGCTGCTCCGTTCGTATACCAAGAACGGTCTGCGCGGACTCAGGCTGACCGCAAGCGCCAAACGGCTGCTGCTTCAAAAATATCCGGTTGACCTCGCGCCCTATCTTACAGGCACGTCCGAAACAAATTCTTTGAAGTCAGAACCAGAGCGCCGGCTGCGGCTGCACCGGATGGCAGAGGTGCTTCTGATCCTGCACAACGCGCAAATTCCGTCGCTGCCGTGGGAAAAGCCGTCCATAAAAGACTGGCGCTCAAATCCATCTGTATTTCCGGTTTACTATTCCTCCCGCGAGTTCAAGTCTCTCGGCAGTCTTTGCACCAAGATCCGCAATTCCCGCATGACAGGCGTGCTGTTCACAAAACAAGCCATCTTCCCAGTCTACAACATGGCTTCGACTTTCCCACGGTGGGCATACAATGCCGAGATCCGATTAAAAGCTGTTTTGCAGACCGAATTTTGCCGCCGTTCGCAATCTTCTGTGAACGGCATTGTGTTCGGCAGCTCACCCATGCAGATACCTGCGATCCTGAATGAGATGGCGCAGAACCATTTCCTTCTGGATGGCAGTTATCCGCATTTCTATTTTCTGACGCTCGACCACTTTGGTGAGGTTGGTGCATTTCAGTTATGTCAACCAGATGCGCAGGAGCAGTTGAACGAAATTCTTTCCGAAAACCTCCTGCCGCCGTCTCCTGCACTGCCAATCGAACATGACGCGCTGGAGCAGGACGGGTCGCCCGTCCTGTTTTCGTATCTCTGCGACCTGCCAAGGCTGCACCGGTTCCGCTGTGCGCTGATGCTGCACAATCAGACCGGCAGCCTTCTCTGCTTTGACTATCAGGCGGAAGCACTGCGGGCGGTGTTCGGTGCGCAGGTCAATATCACAAGCATCGACTTTGCCGCTTACGAAAGGATGATGCTCCATCAATAAGAAACAGAAGATCACGCTGGTCTGTTTTCTGCCTGTTGCGCTGGCCGCGCTTTTCTATGCAGGCGGCTATCTCGCACAGTTCATCTACAACTATCAGGCATGGACAGCCGCAGGCGGCACGCCGTACAGCGGCACTTCGCCGCCGATGCCGGATGCTTCGTTCGATATCTGCCTGCGGTTCGTGTTTCGCTTTCCATACGGTCTATATGGCATGGGAATCTTTCTGGCAGCAATCGTACTTCTCGTTGTGGCGATCATGCACATGGGCGCCGGCGGCGATGGGCAATACGACAAAACCAGAAACCTGACCTATTCCCACAAAGGCACCTACGGAACCGCCGGTTTTCTCAATCCAAAGGAAGCCGGCCAGGTACTCGACTTCGTTCCAGACCTGCGCAAGCATCACGGCACGATCCTCGGCGAAGTGGATGGCCGCGTGGTCTGTATCCCGGAGAAAACACGCTTCAACGGCAATCTTGCCGTCTATGGCGCAAGCGGCTCGAAAAAGACGCGCGCGTTCTGCGTCAACATGATCCTGCAGTGCGCGGCGCGGAAAAGCTCATTGGTCATCTGTGATCCGAAGTCGGAATTATACGAGAAAACCAGCGCGTATCTGCGCGATCAGGGCTACACCGTGCGGGTGTTCAATCTGGTCACGCCCGCGTCGTCGGATTCGTGGAACTGCCTGTCCGAGATCGACGGACAGGAGCTGATGGCGCAGCTTTTCTGCGATGTTATCATCCGCGATACGGGCAGCGACCGGGGTGACCATTTCTGGGACAGCGCTGAGATGAATCTTCTCAAGGCGCTCGTCCTGTTTGTCGAGCGCAGCTATCCACCGGAACGACGAAACATTGGCGAGGCGTATCAGCTGCTTGTAAGCTGCTCGGAAAAGGAACTGAACGAACTGTTTGACGCGCTCCCGCTGGGGCATCCGGCCAGAGCGCCGTACAGCATCTTCCGCCAATCGTCGGAGAGCGTGCGCGGCGGCGTCATTATCGGTCTCGGCTCCCGGCTGCAGGTGTTTCAAAATGCGGACATTCGCGCCATCACCAGCCATGATGAGATCGATCTGGAACTACCGGGCAAGCAGCCGTGCGCTTATTACTGCATCACGAGCGATCAGGACAGTACCTTCGATTTCCTGTCCTCGCTGTTTTTATCATTCATCTTTATCAAGTTGGTTCGCTACGCCGACCAGAACTGTCCGGGCGGCTGTCTGCCGGTTCCTGTTCATGTGCTCGGCGAGGAGCTTTGCGCCTGCGGCATTATCCCCGATCTCAGCCGAAAAATCTCCGTGATCCGTTCCCGGAACATCAGTATGTCCTGCGTGTTCCAGAATCTCGCCGGTCTGCAAAACCGCTATCCCAACAACCAATGGCAGGAAATTCTCGGAAACTGCGACGTGCAGTTGTTCCTTGGCTGTACGGACGCACTGACGGCGGAGTTCATTTCCTCACGCTCAGGCGAAGCAAGCGTCGCCGTGACCAGTCAGGCCAAGCAGCTCGGTACATGGCGTATTTCCAACTATACCCCGGAATACCGCGAAACGAGCGGTGTCGGCCGCAGGCGGCTTCTCACGATGGATGAGGTTTTACGGCTGGACGTGGATAAGGCGCTCGTCATTATCCGCGGGCGCAATATTCTGGAGGTCGATAAATTTGACTACTCCAAGCACTATGAAGCAAAGAAGCTGCGCCCGGACAAAGCGGCGGCACATATTCCGCGCTGGAAAAGCGAAGCGCCGCCGACTCCGGCCGCCCCTGCTCCCCGCACAGCCCCATCGCCCAAAAAGGATACTCCTGCAAAAAAGCAGAAGATCATAACCACCAGCAAGGAATCCATTTTATCCAAACCCAAAACAGCAAAAAAGGAGGAATGACCCATGCCCAGAAAAAAGGAATTGCCTGTTCCGGACAGCGGCGAACAGGACGACCTGCTTTCTACTGAACCGCAGGAGTCTCCCGATGCGCCGCTCACCGAGCCGCAGGAGGAGCCCATCCCCACAGAAAGCCCACCCGATGAGGGCGCGCCGGAGGATGATGCGCCGTCGGAGGAATACACGGAATTTCTTCAGGCATTGAACGAAGCTACCGCGCAGGAAGAACCGCAGTCTGCTCCGTCTGACGAAGCAGAACCAATGCCCTCCGAGGAAGAACCGGTGCTGACCATCCCCTCAGAGGAACTGCCACCTGAACCTCCGCGCGCCGATTCTCCGCCGATGCCGCACAATGGCGCGGTTCTGACGATCACCGCCAGAACGCGGATTAAAAGTGAAGCCGAAACCACCGACGAGCTCTGGCATGAGATCCGCAACGCCTACCGGACGCGGCGGATCCTGACCGGCACGCTGGACGGTATTGAGCAGACCGCAGGCGGAAAGACGCTGGCGACAGTCAGTTTTCGTGGCTTCCGCATCGCCATCCCGATCCGCGAGATGCTTGTGCTGGAGGACCGGATGCCGTCCGGCAGAGCGTATGCCGACTACATGAACCGGCTGAACCGTATCCTCGGCACGATGCTCGGCGCGGAGATTGATTTCATCGTCAAGGGCATTGACTCAACCACGCACAGCGCCGTTGCCAGCCGCCGGGAAGCCATGCTCCGAAAACGACAGACGTTCTATCTCGGCAAAGACGTTTCCGGAAACCCCTACATCTATCCCGGCCGTCTGGTCGAGGCGCGCGTGATCGCCGTCGCAGAGAAGGTGCTGCGCGTCGAAGCCTTTGGCATTGAATGCGCCATCTTTGTCCGTGATTTATCCTGGCAGTGGGTGTCCGACGTTCGCGACCTTTACAGTGTCGGCGACCGGGTTCTGGTCCGCGTGCAGGAGATCAGCGGCGAGGATGCCGAGCATCTTTCCATCCGTGCGGATATCCGCAGCACGTTCTCTGAAACCAGCGTGGATAATCTCAAAAAGTGTCAGGTACAGAGCAAGTATGCCGGCAAGGTCACGGACCTTCGCGGCGGCGTGGTGTATATCCGCCTGAACAACGGCGTCAACGCCATTGCGCACACCTGCTATGATTCCAGAATGCCCGGCAAAAAGGACGATGTCAGCTTTGCGGTCACACGGCTGGATGAAGAACACGGCATTGCCGTCGGCATTATCACGCGGATCATCAAGCGGAACCTGTAATCCGGCAGCGTTCTGCCTATGACCGATTTCCTGTTCCTTGCAGCGTCCACACTAGAACCGCTGCTGCGCCGTCTGAGGGTGCCTCCCTGACGGCACTAAACTACAAAAGGAGTTTTCTCTATGAAAGCCAAAGAAGAATACGTTGACGCCCCTCGCGAAACACGCTCGAAGGACATTACCGTCTATGCAGTCATTTTCCTCGTCCTGCTGGTCGGCGCGGGCATTTTTCTCGCAGTCAAGCTGCTGCATAAACCCGCAGATACAGCACTTGCAGACAGCAAATCCGGAATCGTTTATGACTCGTCTGCCGTTGAGGGCGGTTGGGATAATCT
>OODL01000847.1_pt1 | contig 32364 bp, 16 predicted proteins | sample 1671181 | NCBI WGS metagenome assembly OODL01 (sample SAMN06348130, study PRJEB24527) | human gut metagenome | biome: human gut; feature: ankylosing spondylitis patient; material: feces | host: Homo sapiens | place: China | collected 2015-10 | reverse complement strand
TCCGGTCATGCGGCAGACGGTCAAGAGTCTTTTTGCCAATGATATCGAGGAGCGGAACCTCACGCCGGTCATCGCCTCCCATAATCTGCGGGAGCTGGAAGATATCTGCGACCATGTGGGGCTGCTCCATCGGGGCGGTGCCTTGTGCGAGGACGACCTGGATCGGCTGAAGCTGGGGATCACCCGCGTGCAGTTTGCATTGGCGGATCCGGCGGATTTTGAAACGGTGCGCCCCGGGCTGAATTTGCTCAAATGCAGCCAGCAGGGCAAGCTGTTTGAGATGACGGTGCGGGGCACGGAGACAGAGACTTTGGCGCTGGTGCAGCGGCTGCATCCGCTGTTTTGCGAGACCCTGCCGATTACTCTGGAAGAATTATTTATCAGCGAAATGGAGGTGGCCGGTTATGACATCAACAAGGTCATCTAAGTGGGTGCTGTTTTCCGCTTTGCAGCGGGAGGGGCGCCGTATGTCTGTTTGGCTGGCATTGTTTCCGTTTTTAGGCTTCTTGTATGCTCTGTGCCACGGCCTTTTGCAGGCACTTATGAATCAGGAGACCGACACTGTCGCCGCGCAGGATCAGACGGTGCGCATTTTTGGCAGTATAGCGCTGTTTTTGTCCGCCGCCACAATTATGGCGGGGGCGTTCTTTGCCATATCTGCTTTTCGCTTTCTGTACAGTCGGCGGCAAAGCGATTTCTATTTATCCCTGCCGGTGACTCGGCGCACTTTTTACTTTGTCAAGTGGGTGATAGGGGAATTGGTGCTTTTGCTGGCCTTTTGCGGCGCCGGGATCGGATGCTGGTTGGTGCCGCAGCTGATTCCTCGCAAGTGGCATGTTCAACTGGATGCCGGTTACGGCCTGCGGCTGCTGACAGTTGCCTTTGCAGCGGCGGCGGCCTTCTACTGTATTTGTTTGCTATGCGCCGTTACGGCAGGCAAGGTGTGGCAATACTGGACCCTGCTTATCGGTATCGGCGGCTGTTTGCCCCTGGGACTGATTTCTTATGCAGAGCTGTTTCCCGCTTTCCTGTCCGGGTTGAACCAGCAGCCGGTACGGATTGTGGCACTGGTCAGCCCTATCGCGTATGTGCCCTTTGGGGTGCAGGGAGTGTTTGATTTTCGCTATTTGCTGCTGGCGGCTTTGCTGGTGGGGGCAGTCAGCTTCTTTGCCGGACTGTTCTTTTATCGGCGGCGCTCCGGCGAGTGCGCGGAGCAGACCCTGTCCACACCGGTGGTCTATGTGTTGGCCACCACCGGGGCGGCGCTGAGCCTGGTGTGTTTGCCTATGCTGCTAACCTTGCAGGCGAATCAGTATGGCGTGTATGCGCTGCTGTGTGGTGCCGGTGTGGGCGTGATGACCCTGGTGTGTACCTTGGTGTACACCCACAAGGTCGTTAATCCCACTGCCGCGGTGCTGTGCAGTACCTTAGTGGTGGTGACCGTTGGCACCGTGTGCCTTTTAGGCGTGCAAGGCAGCGACTACCGCAACAAGGTGCCGGCAGCAGAGGATGTGGCGCAGGTGACGGTGCAGCCTATGGTGGAGGACCCGCTGGTGGATCTGCCGGATTATATGTTGGAGCCGGGTACGCACTTGGTTTCTACCGATACGACAGAGTCGCAAGAGCTGGAATCCAGCTATACGTTTACGGATCCGGCGTCCGTGGCTGCCATTGTGCAGCTGCATCGGGATTGCATTACCGCAGCAGAGACTGAGGTGCTGGGCGGCAGCGGCTTTAAGTCCAGTTTCCGATATAAATTAAAGAACGGCAAGATTCTGACCCGGATCTATACCGCTTACGGGGACAAAGGCGCCAATGTGATCCGCTCCACCAAGGAATATAAGCAGCAACAGCCCTTTGTGAAGAACAGCGCCAAGGAGAACCTGCTGCTGGTGTCCTTAATCAGCACACAACGGGACGATTTGTACTGGGATCAGACCATGGAGGACAATCGGGGCGAGGTGCAGGTGGATCAGACCGCCTACTACGCTGCCATTCGGGCGGATTTTATGGAGCTGACCCGGACGGACTGGACCTATATGAATATGCAAGACGCGTCCTGGAGCACCGTGTCCTTTGCCATTTACCAGGTGCGCCCGGGCACGGACAGCAAGACCCGCCGCCAACTGCAAAAGATGGACCCGGAGGCCTTGCGTACCTATTATAACCGCTTTTACAGCACCCATACAGACAGCGATCCGCCGTGCCCGGTGGTGCGCTCGGTGGTGTATCTGCCTAATCAGTCCGGCGGGGCAAATCGCACCTTAAAGCTGCTGCAAAAAGACGGCTTTATCTATGGGGCGCAGACCACGCTGCCGTCTGCCGATCAGGTGGAGACTATGCTGGTATCGCCGATTTGTACGGTGACAGCGGATTATACCGAAGGGGACGGCTGCCTGCTGGGCGAGCCGGACAGTGAGGACGGCTATTACCTGACCCGCCCGGAGAGCCTGTTGGGCGGCCAGGTGGTGCGCAAGAACTTTGCGTCCCTTTATACCGATCCGTTCCGTACGGTAACGGACCGAAAAGCCATTGCCCGCACGCTTGCCGGTGTACAGCCGGGCGCTGACCAAATGGAACGGCTGAAGAAAGCAAAGCAGGGCTATGCCGTTAGCTTGATCACCAAGGACGGCAAGGCCACCAAGATGTATTTTGTGCCGACTGCCTATGGGTATGCGCAGGGAAAGCGTACAACGGACGCTGCAAGCGATCTGGCCTATGCGCTGGGATAATCAGTGATTATAAAGCAAAGAGGAAAGGACCGTATCTCTCAGATACGGTCCTTTTTGCATTCTATGTATATCAGGTCAGGCCAAGGCGATCATCAAAGTGCCTGCCACCACCAGTGCCAGCGCCAATAGGCTGCGGCGGGTCTGCTTCTCTTTTAAGAAGATGGCGGACAGCGCCACGGCAAAGAGCATGGAGCACTTGTCGATGGGCACCACCACACTGGCGCGGCCGATTTGCAGCGCCCGGTAGTAGCACAACCAGCTGGCGCCGGTGGTGATCCCGGACAGCACCAGAAGCACGGCGTCCCGGCGGGTCATCTTTTTCCAGTCGCCGTCCTCTTTCTTGCCCAACACAATGGCCCAGGCAAAGATCAGCACCACCACGGTGCGCAGGGCGGTGGCCAGGGTGGAGTCCATATCCTGCACGCCCACCTTGCCCAGTATGGACTGCAGCGCGGCAAAGACGGCGCTGCCCGCGGCGTAAAACAGCCAGCCTCTTTCGCCCTTTTTGGCGTCGCCCTTTTCCAGCATTAGAGCTGTGCCGGCGATCATCACGGCGATCCCCAGCCCGGTGAGCCAGTGAAACGGCTCGCGGAAGAAGATCAGCGCCAGCAGAATGGTCAGAAAAGTGGAGGATTTGTCCACCGCTACCACCTTGCTCAGGTTGCCGATGGACAGGGCCTTAAAGTAGCACAGCCAGGACAGTCCGGTGGCGGCGCCGGACAAAATCAGAAACAGCAGGGTTTTCCCGCCGATGGAGCGGAGCTCCCCCTGCGATCCCACCAGGAATACCATCCCCCAGGAGAAGATCAGCACCACGCCGGTGCGAAAGGCAGTGGCAAAGTCCGAGGACACGGATTTGATCCCCGCCTTGGCCAGTACAGAAGTAGCGCCGGCAAAAAAGGCGCTGCCTACGGCAAATAAGATCCACATAAAGGGCCCACCTCTTTCCATCAAAAAAAGCCCCGCCGCCCGGTAAAGTACCGTAGCGCCGGGGCGTGCTTTTTGTTAAGATACAAAGGCGTAAATGCCAACACCCAGCCCGCTGCAAGCCATCAGCAGCGCCAGAATAATGGCGGTCACCTTGACCCATTTTTGCTGCATATTCTCTCTACTTCCTTTCTGTTACGCCATCCAGGCGGCACTTTCGTCTATGAGCTGCTGCCCCATTTTCTGGGCAACGGCTTTGTCTGCGGCTACGGCGGTCACATAGGTTTTGATCTTCGGCTCCGTGCCGGAGGGGCGCACGATCAGCTTGCAGCCGTTCTCCGCCTTGTATTCCAGCACATTGGATTTGGGCAGATCAATGGGGGTGGATTTGCCGCTAACCAGATCGGTGGACAGGGAGCTTTGGTAGTCGCTGTGTTCCACCACCGGGCTGTCGCCCAGAGACTTCGGCGGATTTTGGCGCAGGTGGTTCATGATCCCGGCCATCTTTTCCATACCGGCCTCGCCCTCAAAGGTGTAGCTGACCACTGCGTTGTCATAGTAGCCGTAGTCGGCGTAAATTTTGTCCATTACATCGCCCAAACTCAGCCCTTGCAGCTTGTAGTAGGCGGCCATTTCGCAAATGAGCATACTGGCCACCACGGCGTCCTTATCCCGGGCATGGGTGCCGGCCAGATAGCCGTAGCTTTCCTCAAAGCCCATCACAAAGTCGTCTGCACGGCCCTGGGACTCCAGCTGCGTCACCACCTCGCCGATGTACTTAAATCCGGTGAGCAGATTCTTAAAGGTGCAGCCGTAGCGGGCAGCAATGGCCTGGGCCAGGTCGGTGGATACAAAGGACTTTACCGCCACGCTGTTTTGGCTCAGGGTGCCTTTTTGCTTCCGCATTTCCAGCAGGTAATTCAGCAGCATAGCGCCCACTTCGTTGCCGCTCATCAGCCGTACTTTGCCCCCTTGCATCACCGCAATGCCTACCCGGTCGCAGTCCGGGTCGGTTGCCAGCAGCAGATCGGCGTGGATATTTTCGTTCATTTTCAGTGCCAGTTCAAAGGCCTGCTTGATCTCCGGGTTCGGGTAGGGGCAGGTGGGGAAGTTGCCGTCCGGCAGCTCCTGCTCCGGCACCACATACACATGGGGCACGCCGATCCGGTCAAGGATCGCCCGTACCGGCTTATTGCCGGTGCCGTTTAGGGGGGTGTAGATCACTTTCAGGTCTGCCTTTTGGCACACGCCCCGGTTCATACACTGGGTCTCTACCGCGTCCAAAAAGGCGGTCATCATCTTTTCGCCAATGAATTCCACGGTGCCGTCTGCCACAGCGGCGTCAAAGTTCGCTTTCTTAATGCCGGTGAAGTAGTCCACCTTTTCAATATAATGGTAAGTCTCCGCCGCCTCGTCGTCGGTCATTTGGTAGCCGTTTTTGTTGTAGCACTTGTAGCCGTTATACTTGGCCGGGTTGTGGGAGGCGGTGAGGATAATGCCGCTCTGGGCACCCAGCTGCCGCACCGCAAAGGACAGGCAGGGGGTGGGCTCCAACTCTTCATAAAGATATACCTTAATGCCGTTGCCCGCCAGCACAGCAGCCGCCTCTTTGGAGAACAGGTCGCTCTTGATCCGGGAGTCATAGCCGATGGCCACGGACGGGTGGTCGTATTTGGCGTTCAGATAATCGGCCAGCCCTTGGGTGGCACGGCCTACGGTGTACACATTCATACGGTTTGTACCGGCGCCGATCACGCCTCGCAGCCCGGCGGTGCCGAACTCCAGTGAGCGGTAGAACCGGTCGCGAATTTCCTCATCCTGTCCGGCGATGGCTTGCAGCTCTGCCTGCAGGTCCGGATCAGCGGTGGCCTTTTCCAGCCACTGGGTATAGAGTTCTGTGGTATTCATACTGTCACCTTTGCCTTTCTTTGACGATGGGTCTGTCTCTTTCTGCTCCTCATCACGCTATTATTTTAATCCCAATTTGCACCGGTGTCAATAAGCATTGTCAAACGGCTGTCGGTCGTGTATAATAAAAGCAGAAAATCAGGAGAAGAGGTCGTTATTATGTATGCTAAGGTGGAGAGCTTGGGTCTGAACGGGCTGGATGCTTTTTCCGTTACGGTAGAGGCGGATATCAGCACCGGTCTGCCCCGGTTTGACATTGTGGGTCTGCCGGATATGGCGGTGCGAGAGAGTCGGGAGCGGGTGCGGGCGACCATTAAGAACGGAGGCTACCAGTTCCCGGTGTCCCGTATGACGGTAAATATTGCCCCGGCAGATGTAAAGAAAGAGGGCGCCGTTTACGATCTGCCGGTGTTTGTGGCACTGATGAAAGCCAGCGGCCAAATGCACGGCAGCACCGACGGCTGTGCCTTTTTAGGCGAGCTGTCTCTGGACGGCGAAATCCGGCCCTGCACCGGGGTGCTGCCCATGGTGCTGTGCGCCCGGGAAAAAGGGCTGCACGCGGTGTTTGTTCCCGCTGCCAACCGGGACGAGGGCAGCATAGTGGAGGGCATAGATGTGTTGCCGGTGGCCCATGTGCGCCAGGTGCTGGATCACTTGCAGGGCAAGACACCGGTAGAGCCTTGCTACCGGGCATTTTCCCCGGAGGAGGACACGCTGGAGTACCTGGACTTTGCAGATGTAAAGGGGCAGCAAAACGCCAAGCGGGCGCTGGAGATCGCAGCTGCCGGGGGACACAATTGCCTGATGATTGGCCCGCCGGGCACCGGCAAGTCTATGCTGGCCAAGCGGCTGCCGTCTATTTTGCCGGAGATGACCTTTGAGGAGCAGATCGAGACCACCAAGATCTATTCCATTGCCGGGGCACTGCCCAGCGGCACCCGGCTGATCAGCCACCGACCTTTTCGCAGTCCACACCACACGGTATCGCCCCAGGGACTTACCGGCGGCGGTGCGGTGCCCAAGCCCGGCGAGATTAGCCTGGCCCATAACGGAGTGCTGTTTATGGACGAGTTCCCGGAGTTTGACCGGCGTACCAAGGAGTCTCTGCGCCAGCCGTTGGAGGACGGTGTGATCACCATTTCCCGCGCCGGGGGCAGCCTAACCTATCCCTCTAATATTATGGTGGTGGCGGCGATGAACCCTTGCCCCTGCGGATTTTTGGGTCATCCCACCAAGGACTGCACTTGCAGCCAGGCGGCGGTGAACCGCTACCGGGACAAGGTCAGCGGTCCCATTTTGGATCGGATTGACCTGCATGTGGAGGTGCAGAGCGTGGACTATGCCCAGTTGGCAGATACCACCCGGGGCGAACCAAGCAGCGCCATTCGGCAGCGGGTGAACCGGGCACGCCAAATGCAGGCGCGGCGCTTTGCGGGCACCGGCATTACCTGCAATGCCAAAATGCCGCCCCAAATGACCAAGGACTGTTGTCGCCTGACGGAGGATGCCTCCGCTTTGTTGCAAATCAGCTTTGATAAATTAGGGTTGTCTGCCCGGGCGTATGACAAAATTTTACGCATTGCCCGCACCATTGCGGACTTGGAGCAGACAGAGGAAATTAACGGCGCCCACATCTCGGAGGCGCTGCAATACCGGGCACTGGACCGGAAATACTGGAACCGATAAGAAAGGAGCGACTGGGATGGACGCAAGAATAGAAGAAACCATCAAAAACTTAAAAAGGCGGGGCTTTGAGCCGTATTATTTGGAGAGCCGGGCACAGGTGCTGCCCCTGGTGCAAAAGCTGGTGCCTGCGGGCAGCAGCGTGTCCCACGGCGGGTCGGAGACCTTAAAGGAAGTGGGCGTGATTGACCTGCTCTCCGGTGGGGATTATCAATATATCAACCGGGCCGGACTGGAGGGCGAGGCGCTGCGTCAATGCTACCAGGATGCCTTTGGTTGTGACGCCTATTTCACTTCATCCAACGCCATTACCACCGACGGGGTGCTTTATAATGTGGACGGCAACTCCAACCGGGTGGCCTGCATTGTGTTTGGCCCCCGCCAGGTAATTATGATCGTGGGGCGCAACAAGATCGTAGATACCTTTGACCAGGCGGTAGAGCGGGTAAAGCGCATTGCTGCTCCCCGCAACACCCGGCGGCTCCATTGCAAGACCCCTTGCGCCGCTACCGGACACTGCATCAGTCTGGATCAGGAGAATCCCGCCCTGTGCGACGGTTGCTTTAGCCCCCAGCGGGTGTGCTGCAACTATGTGACCACCGCCTTTGACCGCCATATCGGCCGCATTAAGGTGCTGATCGTGGACGAGGAACTGGGTTATTAAAACAAATGTACATACAAAAAGGGCCGTATCCCTTGTGGATACGGTCCTTTCTTTGTCTATGTACGATTATTTGCTTTCCGCGCGGCTCATAGCCAGCTGGAAATCTTTCTGATGGGTGAAGATTTCGTGACGATAGGGGTTGGTCTTGGTCTCCTTGGCTTTCTTCATAATGAAACCGAATACCACCACATTGACGGCCAGCGCCAGTACAGAGATTACGCCCTGCGCTGTGGGGTTGGCAGCGGTGGGGTGCACCGCCGGGTTCATAAACCCGTCAGCATACACACTGGTGATCACGGCGAACTTGCCTTGATCCTGGAACAGCGGGAACACCTGGGCAAACATACACCAAATGGCCAGCGTGTAGGCACGGTTCTGGATCCAGCCGCCCTTGTTCCACAGTGCGTTGGCAAAGGTGGGCGCCAGCAGCAGAGCCAGGCCGCAGTACCAGGAGTGGGTGGGCAGGTTGTTGTAGGTGTACTCAAAGTTCCATATATCGTAGGCCAGAATGTAGCACCAAGTCATATCCGGCCACAGCATATCTTGGTGGTTCTTAGAGGAGTAAATACCCCACCAGCCGGTCATACACAGAATGTTGATGATACCGGCCAGGCCGTTGAGGATATTCCACCAGCCGCCGAACAGCCACACATTTTCGCTGGAGAGCCACCAACCACCGGCAGCACCGCCGGCGCTGATGCCCTTAATGGCAGACTCAAAGTCGCTGGCCACGGCGATGAGAATGTTAATGGCCACGATCACAAAGGGGAACACCTTGAACCATTGGGTCTTGCCGATGCTCCACTTGTACTTAAGCATCATAAAGCCAATGCACCCTGCGGTGGCAGCATACAGCTTGGCATAATGGAACCAGCTGTTCATGTGGACCACCGTATCGTTATTAACCGCCCAGTCAACACCCTTTGCGGCCGCCACATTGATGACGATAAAGTACACGCTCAGTGCAGCTGGAAGCACCAGGAAAAAGAAAATGCCGCCTGCCTTGGAGCGGCGGGCGATTTCGTTAGCCAGCACCAACCCGGTGAAGACCAATGCCCAGCCCAGCAGCTGCCACAGCGAAGTATCGCCGTAGATTTGGAATAACATAGTTATCTCCTCCTAAAAATAAATCATCTTGCGCCGCAGCGCAACCCTTCCGTGGGCGGTTTTCCGCCCGCTTCAATGTTCAGTTTAGTCCTGTTTTTGCAGATTGTCAATCTTTTAACAAGCCCGGCTGCACATTTCTACATATTGGCAAAAACCGGGGCGGTTTTTTGTTGAAATTGAGTATCAAAGATGATACAATGTCACTGGTATTACCAAGAACCACAGGAGGAGAGCCTATGGAATTTGAAAAGCTGCAGACCGCCAGTTTGAAGGAATTGTTTATTTCGTCTGTGGAGGACAAGATTTTGTCCGGCGAGCTGCCCATCGGCGCGCAGCTGCCCACGGAGCGGGAGTTGGCGGAGATGATGGATGTAAGCCGGGGCGTGGTGAATAGCGGCATTGCGGAGATGGCACACAAGGGCTTCTTAGAGGTGCGACCCCGGGTGGGCACCTTTGTGGCAGATTATCGCCGGGTAGGCAAGTCAGATATTTTTCTGTCCATTATGCACTATAACGGTGGTATTCTTCCGGAGCAGGAAATTCGCTCCCTGCTGGAGTTTAAGATCCTGATCGACTGTTTTTCCGTGCGCAAGCTCACTGCCCGCGCCATTACGGAGGCAGAGGTGCAAAAGCTGGAGGATTTTGTGGACCAAATGGCCGAGACGGATGACCCGCAGCGGGTGTCAGAGCTGGCTTATGCGTATAATCAGGAACTGAGTTTCCTTAGCGGCAACACCTTTGCGCCGCTGATCTATAATTCTTTTAAGACCGCCAATGTGCAGTTGGGCGCGCGTTATGTGCAGCGTTATGGCAAGGCGTCCCTGTACCATTACCTGCAGCAACTGCTGGTGCAGCTGCTCAACGGCGATACCGCCCGGGCGGTGGCGCTGGTGGAGACGCACTTAACGGATATGATGACCGGCGAGCACCAGATTTACGAATAAGCATACACCAATACAGACGCAAAAAACAGGCTAAGCAATCTACATTGCTTAGCCTGTTTTGTATGTTGTTAGGAATTATGAATACGATAGACTTTTACGCCGTGGTGGGGTACGGTGGCGTTAATGGTGTTGTCGTTGAACCACTCGTCGCTCCACAGCTCATGCACCTCGTACTTGCCCGGCGTTTTGCGGAAGTTCAGGTACGCATCGTCCGCCAGAGCGTTAATGTCGTAGGTGACCGTGCGGCGGGAGGTGCCCTTGTTAAACAGGCACAGGGCCACATCGCCGTTTTGCAGCGGGCGGGCCAGAATATCCAGCCCGGCCTGGCGGCGAATGCGCTTGCAGGGCTTGCACAGCGGGTCCTGGTCAATGTTGATCAGGTTTTTGTTGGTGACGATTTTTAAGGTGGGGTTCTCCCGCACCTGCTCGTTGTTGCCGTCCACAAACTTGCGCACATCGTTGCCAAGGATCAGCGGCGCGGCCATCATGCACCACAGGGAGAAGTGCGCCCTGTTCTCGTTCTCTGTCAGCTTGCCGTTGCCTACTTCCAGCATATCCGGGTCATTCCAGGCCCCGGGACCGGCATGGTCATACAGGCGTACATTGTGCTCATAAATCGTCTTAATGCTTAGCCACTTGGGCATGATATCCGGCGTGGTGCGCCACATATTGCCTGCCTTGGCTCCCCATTTGTAGGGATAAGCAAAGCCCCATTCGCAGATGGAATAGATGATGGGGCGCTCCTCCTCGCCGGTGATGACAGCCCATTCCTTGGTGGCCTCTTGCAGTTCTCGACCCATGCGGGCGTATTGCAGGTAAGAGGAGTCAGCCCGGGTAACCACCGGGTTGTAGAGCAACAGGTGGTTCTCGCCCGATTGCAGCTCAACTGTCAGCTGGATACGGCCGGTGGGGCTGGCGCCCTTGGTGGTGGGGAACAGCAGCTCATGTTCCTTGCCGTTGTTGACTCGAATGCGCAGGTAGCGCTGGTGGAAGCACAGAGATTTATTATAGGCCAGGGTCAGGACATAGGTGCCGCCTGCTTCTACGCTAAAGCGGAATCCGGCGGTGCCGGAGCCGTAACCGATCATACCGATGCCTTGACCGGAGGGCAGATCGCTGCACTTGACTACCCGGCCTTTGCCGGTAAATTCTGCTTCGCCGGGCAGCAGGATCAGTGCCGGTTCTGTCGTACCCGGCAGGTTCAGTTGCAGGTTTTCAATAATGGGCACATCACCCTTTAATACATGGTGATGACAAAAGTCATACTTGAAGAATTCGCAGCCCCAGCTGGCCAAGGTTTTGGCATCCAGCCGTTCGTGACCCAAACTGGCCGGTAGATCCTCGCAGGTGAGGGTCCCGTTAGAGGAGTACAGACCCACCTTAAAGCCCCGGCTGTTCAGTTGCTTGATCAGCGCCGGGATCCCCATAGAGAAGGTGCCCAGATCCCCTTGCAGGCGACCCATTTCGTCTCGCACGGAGCTGTGCCAGCAGTCGTCCAGGTTGATATAGTTGTAGCCCGCTTCCGCCAGACCGCTGGCCTCCATGGCCTCTGCCACCTCCAGAATCAGATCCTGGTTGATGTTTTGGCGAAAGGTGTTCCAGCTGGACCAGCCCATAGGGGGCACGGTAGCGCCGCCGTAATTCGGTGCGTCCGTGGTGTCTATGGTCAGCTTAGAGGGGCGTGCAATCTTTTCCATGGCGCACAGCGGGCAGTTGCCGTTGACGCGGGTGATGATAAACCAGGCTACGAACCACACCAGTAAAATGGCTGCGATAGCCAGCAAAATGATACCAAAAATCATAACAATCCCATCTCCTTAAAGAATTCCAGTTCTTCCTTGGCAGCGGCGTAGGCATCGTCGCTGTCCAGTCCCCGGGCGGTGCGCACCATAAAGTCCTTGCGGTGCCGGGTGTTGTAAATCAGACGGTAGCACCAGGCGTACGGGGTCAGCCAAGGGTGACCGTCTAAAAATCGAATATAGGGTATGCGGCGCATTTGGCTGTATGCCGGAAACGCCAGGCGCAGCTTGCTGCGCAGGGGGCTTGCTTTCTCGCCCTGCTCCATTTGGCGCCGGGCAATGACGGCGCTTTTGTTCCGGTCCGCGTTACCAAAGGCACCGTAGCTGACCAAAAACGATTCACAGTCCGCTGTGTTATCCACATAAGGCGTACCCACGCCGTACCAGTGATAACACACGGTGAGCACAATCTTGGCGAATTGTGCCAAACCGGCTTTTTCACACAAGGTCAGCACCGCTTTTTCGTCGATCCGGCACATTTGCAGCATCACGGCAAGATCCAGGATCAGCTTGATTCCGGCGCCGTAAAAGCGAAAGTGGTGGGCCAAGTGGGCGATTAGATAGGCAAAGTGGTAATTGTCCTCCAATTTGCCGCAGCAGCCTTCAAATTGGGCTTGATCCATGGCGTTTGCAAAGGCAGTCTCACACCGGGGATCATCGCTGATCAGTGCTGTGTGCACCTCCAGCAACACATCGCCCTTGCGGTAGTCGTATACCGGGCCGTTCTGGGCAGTGCAGGCAAAGCCGCTGCTCATTAGCGCTTTTTTGGCTGCCTGGCGGTTCGCCGGGTTAATGAGCAGGTCAATGTCGCCCATTAGGCGGCACTCCGGCACCGGGTACAGTTCTTTTAAGATCGCGCCCTTAAAAAATACATGGGGGATGCCGGCGTCGCTGAGGACGCGGTACACCCGCTCCACACCCTGCTTTTGGTGCTCGTACAGGAACACGCTGCTAAAGAAGTGCTCGCTGAGTGCCAGTCGGCAGTCCTCCGGGATCACCTCGGTATTGGGTGCTTTGTTGCACACTGCGTACACCACAGCGATCAGATTATGCGCCTTGGCAATGCCGCACAGCTTGTGATAATCAATATCCGGGCGCAAGGTTACCGGCTCGTCCCGCAAAAAGGCGGCGGTCAGTTCAATTAAATAGGCAGTTTCAGCACACATGGATTCCATCGTTAAATAATGTTGTTTTGGTCCAAAAAATCGTGGGCGGCAATGAGAATACTCTTGTCATTGTCAAACCGCAGCAGCGACAGCGCCCGGTCATAGGTGAGCCAAATGTAGTCCTCAATTTCTTCCTTTTGCATGTGGATCACCGTGCTCGGGGTGGTGGCGGCAAAGATGGTTACCGTCTTTTCAACCCGATCCCGAATCCGATACTTGGACAGGCAGGAGAACCCCTCAATCAGCTTAACCCGCAAGCCCGTTTCCTCCTGTACCTCCCGTAGGGCGGTCTGCTCCTTGGTCTCGCCCCTTTCAATATGCCCTTTGGGGAAGCCCCAGTGGGCGGAGCGCTTGTTCTTGATCAGCAGGTAGCGCACCTCGCCTTTAATATCATGGAAGATGACCGCGCCGCAGCTGCTCTCGTAAAGGCATTCCAGCCGGTAGCCGGGAAAGTCCCGCTCCGGGTCCAGATATTCCAAAATGTCGTTGACAATGAATCGTGTGCTCTTGGGCGCCACAATCCAAATGGATTTCTTTTCTTTTTTGTTTCGGAGGACGGCTATCACACGCCCGTCAAAGTTACGCACAGGGTGGTGGATGCCCATAATGTAGGCAGTTTGGTCCTTTTCACCGTATACTGTGCCGTAGTTCAGCGGATACCGATAGCCCGTACCGTCCGTAGAGCCAATAGGCATAACGACCTTGACTCTGGCGTATTTACCGAGCAATTTGTATTCACCACCGAGATAAAAGTTACTATGCACTTATTATATATAAATTGCAAAAGCAATACAAGGCTTTCGCAAAGAAAATTCAAAAAGCCGTAAAACTTGGCGAAAAAGAGCAGCCCTCCGGGGCAGGTGAGAGCCTGCACCCAAAGGGCGCTCTATATTATATACATTATATATAGGATATACAGGAGCCTGTCCGGCGGCGGGTAACAAAAATGGCGTACCCGAAGGTACGCCATTTTCATTTAGGAATGGGGGATTAACCACCCAACTGCTGAAGCAGGTTACACAGTTCGCCGATTACGTCGTCGGTGTCGCCTTTCAGCATATTCAGCACGGTGCCTACCACATCGGTAATGGAGCTGTTGTCAGATCCACCGATCAGGGAGCCTACCAAGCTGGCTACCGTGTTGTAGTTGTCCTTGTAGTTGACAACTTCAACCAGGTACCGCAGCACGGCAATCAAGGTCTCAGAGGCGTCGCCCTTTACAAACACGCGCGTGCCGTAGGTGGCAGCCTGAGAAGCATCGGTCATCACCTTGCCGTGGCTTGCCAGCTGGAACCAGTCAATGTCCATCAGTTCCAGACCCAGGGGTTTACCCTTGATCTTGATCATGCCAAGCACCTGATTCAGCAGGGGAACAATGTTGTCCACGCCGATGATGGGCTTCAGCATAGCGGTCAGATCGTACAGGTCAATGTTCAGATCCAACTTCAGGCCAACCTTAGCCAGTAAGCCATTCAGATCCACTTTGAAGGCCTTGAATACCTGAGTCAGTACGGTGTTCACATTCACGATGGGCTTCAAAGCATCCAGCAGAGCGGAAACCGGTGTAAACAGGTTCTCGATCAGCTGCAGCAGGCCGTCGTTGGCAATGAACAGTGCCAGGTTGGGCAGCATGGACATCAGGGTCTGCAGCGGTGCATTCAGAATGTCCTCTACCTTATCCCACAGGGAGTTGACAATATCCAACAGGATGTTGTCATAGGCCTTGTTGATGTCCTCTCTGTACTGATACTGGGTCTTAATGTTGTAGCAGCCGAATGCCTCCAGCAGCGGAACGACCACGGAAGAGTAGCCGTTGGAGCCGGGGATATGAACGATGTTGAAGATGCCCAGAGAAGCATCATTCAGCAGTACATCCAATACGCCGTAGAACGGACGCATTACAGCAGCCAGTGCATTAAAGAAGCTATCCTTATCCTTTACGCCCCACTTAAGAGCGGAGGTGTTGACCTTGGACCAGGAGGAGGCGGAGCCGATTACGGCAGCCGCATTCGCGAAGGTCTTGCCATAGGACTCATCGGTGAGCAGCTTGGCAACGGTCTTGGTAGAATAGTCAATGCCGGTCTGGGACAGCAGGGCGGTCAGGTTGGTGGAGTCGTTGATCTTCACACCGTCCAGTGCCTTGCCGATGCCGGTGATCATGCCATTGATGGTGCTGTCCTTAAAGGCAGCGTCAGAGATCAGCTTGTTCAGATCAGCAAAGCTACCGATCAGGCCATCCAGCATAGGCGGAATGTTCTTCAAGAAGTCTTGATCCACAGTGGAGGGATAAGAGAACTTGTAGTCCTTGGTCTGGTATTCGCTGTAATTCCAGAACGCGTTGGTGGGATTCTCCTGGAGCAGATAGAACAGCGCACGGATGATCTGGTCTGCGGAGGAGGTGCCGATCTGGTCAAGTACCGCGTTGATGATGGACTTGTAATCCTTGATCGCGTCGATACCGCCCAAAATGGACTTCAAACCGCTGATGTTCTTGGTCAGCAGGTTGGCTACATAGCGGAGCACGGCGATCAGCGTTTCGCCTTGGTTTGCAGTAACGTGCTTTCTATTATAATAGCCTTCGCTGTTCTTTGCAGCGCTCTTGACCGTGCTGACTGTGCCGTGGCTTGCCAGGGCGCCCCAGTCGATCTTGGGCAACTGAATGTTGATTTTCTTAGACTTGAGCAGCTTGTTCACCAGCGGAACGATGGCGTTTTGGATCTCGCACTTGTTCAGGTTGTTCAGATTCAGGTGAATGTTCACACCCAGTGCGTCCTTAACCAGACCGTTCAGTGACTTGCCGGCCAGAGCCTTGATAATGACCTCAACATCTACGCCGTTCTTCTTCAGTACCGGAAGGAGAGATGTTACCGGCGACAGAAGATTGTTGACGAGCTGTGCCAGGCCATTATTATCAATGTAGTATGCCACATTGGGCAGTACTGCGGTGAGGGTATCGAACGGAGCGTCCAGTACCTTGTTCAGGAAGCCTACGATGGGATTCAACACATCCGTCAGTACGCTGTCGGTAGACTTCTTAATGTCTGCCTTGTACTGCTTGTAGGTCTTCACGTTGGGGCACTCCAGTGCCTCCAGCAGCGGAACGATGGCACTTTCGTAACCATTGCCGCCATAGATGCTCAGGGACTTCACATCCTCGATCACTTTGTACAGGTTGATCTCCAGTACAGAGGTCTTGGAATACTTGTCAGAGCCCTTGATGCGAATGCGCAGTTTGCCATTCTTCAGCTGTACGGTGTCCTTAGAGGAACCGAAGTTCAGGTTCTTCACCAAATCGGTAAGGATCTGGCCAACGGCCAAGTCGTCGCCTGCCAGCAGCAGAGACAGTACGCCGTCCAGCGGACGCAGGATCGCAGCCAGGCCGTTTACAAAGCCCTGCTGTGCCTTTGCGGAGCCATCGGTGAAGCCCCAGTTGATGTTGCCCAGCTTCTTCCAGCTCTTGGCTTTTTTGATTGCCTTAGCTGCGGAGGAGTAGGTCTTGCCGTAGCTGCCGTCCGTCAGGAGCTTAGCTACGCCCTTCTTGCTTACATCAATGCCGGCATAGCCCAGGTAATCCTTGTAAGGATCAATGGCGCCGTACAGTGCGGAAGCCAGCTTGGTCAGGTTGGCGTTGGTGAAGATCAGGGAGCTAACCAGGTCTTTCAGGTTATCCTGCTTCACCACATCCAGGCCGGCCAGCAGGCCGATCACGGAGGTGACCATGGTGTCCAGATCGCCAACAGCGTCGCTGGCGTCTTGTGCGGTCACACCGGCGGGATAATAGAAGCCGGTGGTCTTTTCCTGTACATACTGGAGGAAGGTCCAGTAAGCAGTGGTGGGATCCGTGGTCTTGGCGATCACAGCGTGGATGATGTTCAGCAAATCCTTCTTGGTCAGGCGGCTGATCATATCCAGCACTTGGCTTATGGAAGGATTGTCGATCACGACTTTCAGCAAATCAATGATCTGGCGAATTTGCAGTACATCGACCACCAGGTTGATCAGGTACTTCAGAACAGCCTCTGCATTCTTGCAGTTTGCAATATCCTTGAACAGGGTGGTGGGCAGTTCAAAGCCAAAGTTAGCCAGCTGGCTGTTTACAGCGTTGATCACGGTCACATCGTTGATGCCCAAGCCAGCCTTGGTTGCGCTCTTCTTCAGCAGGCCGGTTACAAGAGCAATCGTCTGCTTATTCTGCGCGTTTTGATCCTTGTCGTCCGTATTGGTCTTAAAGATCAGGCCCAGTATCGCGGAGAACCATGCGTCGTTCTTTGCCATAGAGGGCATCAGGTTGGACACCTTTGCGCTCAGAATGGTGGATACGCCGTGGATCTCTTTGTACAGCGGGTAGATGGCGGCAGTCGCCACATTGTTCAGGTCCTTGTTCATCACAATGGACAGGCCCTTAAGCAGGTTGGTCAGCACGGAGACGGGCTTGCTGTAGAAGCCGTCCAGCAGCTTGCTGATGGGAGTGAGAATGGCAAGCAGGCCGGTTGCGCCGTCCTTTACGCTGCCCTTTGCATACACGCCCAGGCTAAAGCCCTGTGCTTTTTCCAGATCCTTAAAGATGGGGTACAGTACACCGTCATAGTAACCGGCATCCTTGGTCAGCACGCCGATCAGATCGGTGATGATGCCCAGGCTTTCGCCGAAGTTCTGGAAGAACTTGGTGTTGTTGCCTGCGCGGAAGCCCCAGTTGATCTTAATGTTGGTGGCGCCGGTCCAGCCGCTGGTGCTCTTGTCCAAGCGAATGGCGTTGTGCCAGGTAGGCAGGCTTGCCAGCTTCTTGGCGGCGGACTTGTTGGTCAGGTGATTGCTCACTGCGTGGGGAGAAATCAAGCCCTTCAGCGCAGCAGCCAAAATGTTGTAGTGGTAAGCACCGGTCTTGCTGGTGTAGTACACCGGCTTGCCGGCCTTATCCTTCTTCTTGTACAGCTTCTGGTTGCCGTCGTAGAAAACATTCAGACCCAGAGCGTCCTCATTCACCAGATAGTAATCAATTACATTCTCCAGTGCAACATACATCTGAACCACCAGATTGGTCAGATGATCCTCAGTGTAAACCTTCTTGTCTGAGGTATCGGTGGACTTCTTGTCCCCGTCGTTCAGGAAGTTTAAGGTCTTATTGAGCATCTTCAGCATCGGGTTGGTGTTGTCGCTGCCCAGGATGTAAGAACCAAGGCTCACCAGACCGCACAGGATGCCGGGGGTGGTGTTCAGGTTGAAGTTGTTCAGTGTGGAGTTCTCCAGCACCTTGGACAGTGCGGAGTCCAGATTGGACAGCAGAGAAGCGCCGCTCTTACTGGAGGTCTTGGGTACCTTTGCCCACTTGGGCTGGGTCTCGATCTTTGCCATCTTGCCGTTCACTTTCGGGAAGCTCACGTCGATGGTGTTCTTGGTCTTGGTGTCCATGGCCTGGATCACATTTACCAGCTGACCGATGTTAGACAGCAGGAAGTAAGCACTTTCGGTGCTCAGACCAACAAACTTGGATTCCTTGTTGTATATGCCCATTACGAAAGAGGCCTTGTCGTTGTGCTTCAGCTGGAATACACCGTTGAGTACATCGCTGATGGTGCTCTTTTCGCCCAGACCGCCCATAGCGCGGATCAGACCGGTGATGATGGGCAGGTTGGTGGTGATCTTGTTGTCGGTGGCGGTCACATCATTGAGCAGGTCAATGATGGCGTTGAACCAGTCGTTCACAAAGATGTTTACAAAGCAGTCCAGAATCTGGGCCGGCTTGCCGCCGTCTGCCAGGTTCTTAAAGTTAACCAAAGACTGGTTGTAGAAGAACGCTTTGTCGCCAACGGTATCGCTCTTAATCTTATAATCGCTATAAGACCAGTCGGAAGCCTTCTTGGTGTTGTCAGCGCTCTTTACATCATATTTTTTAATGAAGTTCTTGCCCATGATGTCCAGAATTTTGGGCAGGGCAACGAAGAGGTTGTTGACGCCGTGGTTGTAAACGGTGCCCTCTTCCTTGGTCATGGCGCCACTCTTGGCGTCTTTTTCACCATAGGCAGCCACATACTGATCCACAGCAGCGGTGAAGAAGGTGGCCAGCTCGGACACAGCCTCATTCACGGCAGTGGCAGCGTCGCCGGTGAGCTTCAGTGCATCGGCAATGCCGGATGCCTTGGCACCCTGCAGCGCCTTATCGGCTGCATAGATGTTCAGGATTACCGGGGTCTTGGTGTCATCGTACTTGCCGGTGGTGGGGTCACCATACACCTGGCTGACGATCACATCTTTGCCGTCGGCATCCTTGCCATACTCAACACCGCTGATGTTGTAGTATGTAAAGTCATAGTTGGTGTCGCCGATCAGCCAGTGCATCAGGGTGGGCAGAACCTCGTTCAAATCCCAGCTCAGGCCGCCGCCCAAACCGACGGGGCTGCCAACGCTCTGGCCGTATTGATCCATCAGACCGCTCAGCAAACCGCCCAGGAAACCGTTAAAGGGATCACCCTCCTGGTTGAATACCATGGGGATCAGCACTTCGTCAATCACAACGGTCAAAACAGGCAGCAACTGCATAATGGTTTCAACCGGGTGCTCGTACAGGTTCATCCATATATCGGTGAGCGCACCCTTCAGGTCAACCTTGGACTCTACCAGTTTGTAGACCACTTCGTTCATAACCGCATTACCGGTGAGGTGCAAGCCTGCGATGGTTACGCCTTCCTGATCCTCAGGATCCAGCAGTACCATGTACTGATTGATGGCGTTGTTTACAGCAGCAACAGCAAAGGAATCCTTAAAGCCGTATTTCGCGAAAGAATACTTTCTGCAAGAATTAGAGATAACCTTGGCGTCGGTAATCTCAAAGTAGAAATCAACGGCCTCGTCAACGCTCTCTTTCAGTTCACCACTGTAGAAGGTCTTTAACAGATCTTGGTTGATGGTGGCGATCACTTCTTCGGGGGACATGCCGCCGACAGTTCTGTTCTCCATCAACGCTCTGCGGTAAATACCCTCGGTACGCGTATCCAGATCCTCACTGCTCCAGTAAGTGGCCATTGCCGGCTTGGTTACAGGAGCGATGCCCTTGTCTGCATAGTCGCCGTTCAGGTAAGCCTGGAAGGTGTCACGGCTGGAACCGATTTTTGCGTTGCCGTCGGGCACATTCTTGTTCATGTCCGCACGCAGGGCAGCTACGGTAGCGTCATCCAGCTGCGCAGCATAGTACTCGCTAACAAAGGCGTCATCGCCGTTGTTGGCCAGTACGGCAGCACCGATCTTGCAAGCGGCTGCCAGTGCAGCATCGTCATCCTTGATGGTGTTGTAGTCCTTTTTGGCCAGCTTGCACAGATAAGCCTTGGCGGCCTCTGCCAGTTCACTGCTTGCCTTGTCGGACTGATACTGGAGCAGCACATACCAAATCGCTTCGCTCATGGTGCTGACTTTCTTCTTGCTGCCGGCTTCTTCGAAGTAGGCGGTGAAGGTGCCAAAGCACTTAGCTACATCCTTGAAATCGTCCAGAGCAATCAAGTCGTCTACTTTGTACGATTTGTCTTTGTAGGTAACGGTAGCTTTCTGGATGTCTTCCAGGGTGTCCAGGCTGCCTTCAGCAGTACCCAGCACCTCGAGCACTTTGTTCAGTGCGTCATAGGCAGCGCTCAGGTCTTCCTGCTGCTTAGCCTGTTTCTCGGGGAACTGCTCCAGCAGGGCGGACAGATCGCTCAGCGTGTCCTCGCACCATTTGGCCAGTTCTGCGTCGCTGGACGAAATGTTGTTGACGCAAAAAGAAAACAGCTGATAAAAGCTCATCTTCGCATCTTTCTCGTCCAGGTAGGCATACGCCACATCGGAATACCCTTTCCGGTAACCGTCAATGATGTCTGCCTTATTCATGGGGCTGCTCAAAAGATTAAGCAGCGTGGGAGACACACCCATGATCAGATCACTGATCGAGGTGGTGTCGGTGACGGTCATCCCCAACTTCTCCTCAAGTGCCTTTTTGATATTCGGCTGATTGAGCAGTGCCGGAACGTAGGTGTCTACCAGTTCCGTCAGTGCGTCAAAGGTGGAATCGGCACTTGTGGAGTTCTTCCAGATGCCCTTGTCTTTGTCCGCTGCAAATGCAGTGAACCCGACAGAGCAGGTGGTGACCATCATTACTACAGCCAAAAATAGGCTGAGTAACTTTTTGCCCGTCTTCATAATTCATCTCTCCTTCTGATATGTTGACGAACTTGTCGTTTTGGATTCGCCTGGGCAGCGCACCCTTTTAGCGGAGGATGTGCTTACAAGTTGCGTTCACAATTTGTTCACAATTCCTCTGCTAAAAGGGCGCAGGATACCCACGCGTACAACAAATACAGTATATTTATACCAAATATAGAACGGCAAGTCAATAGGTTTCCGAAAACTTTTTAACAAAATGTGAACGGGTGGGCGAAATTTCCCGATTTATAGCGAAATTCCGGCGCAATATTTTTTTGTGTACTTATATATCAAGCCATGTTTGGTCCGGCCGATGGATCTGCGCTGCATTCTTATCTTGAATTTGCGTGGAGAATCAGGGCGCGTTTATCGTTATTGCTGCATTCGACAACTGCTGACAGAAATTCCACCGTTTTTGGAGGAAAAAATGTGGAAAATCCTGTGGAACTTGTGAAAGCTTCCCGCCGTTACGCCAAAAAATCGATGGTGTAAAGGGGCACGCCTTTGCGTGTGAAAATCTCGCGTAAAGCACATGACCTTTACAAGTCGAAACTTGCAAAATAATGGACATTGTCTTTTAACTAAGCGATAAAATATGAACAAATTGTTAATTTCGTGTAAATTAAATTTGTCCGTTCGCACAAAAAACGGCGGCTCAAATTGTGCAACATTCCGAAAATCAGAAAAATCACGGCTCTTTATTGATTTTTGGTGACCATCGTGTTTTAATAAGAATGCGATAAATGTGTTTCTATGCGCATTTTCATATGTATGGCGTCCGGCTGCAATGCCTTCATCCTGAATATCGGATTGCCCGATGGTCAGAGGATGGGACGGCGCGTACACGCAACCATTTATTCGTAAGAATTACAAATTACTATGGAGGTAAAAATTAGTGAAAGCTAAAAAGTTTTCCCGCAAGTTGCTTGCGCTCTTTTTGGCGGTCTTGATGGCGATGAGCTGTTTCTCCGGTGCTATGGTCGCTTCCGCGGCTAATGCTTCGGCAAACACGAAGTACCATGACCAGGACTTGGACTTCAACTCACTGGGTTGGCCCATCCTGAATGATGAGCAGGCCTGCACAGCCCTTTTGGACTTTGTGGATCTGACTCTTGCTCAGGCAAACATCGCACCGATGAATATCGACCTGAGCGTTCTTGGTAGCATCACCATCAAACTGGGCAGCGTGGATGAGGTGCTTAAAACTGTTCAAGATCTGGATTCTTTCCTGAACAGCAAGTCCGCACTGCTTCTGCTGGCCGGCGATGCCCGCTATGTAGATTTGAGCGCAGTTGACGGAATGTCCCGCAGCAAAACTTCCTCTACCGATATTGTACGCGGTATTGTGAAGCTGGTTCGGAACATTTCTTCCGACGCGGGTCCTGAAGGCGCCAACGGCAATATCGTAAAGAAGTTGCTGCGCGGCGATCTTGGCCTTGGTATCGTAAGCAGCTTCTTGGATGTTTACAAGACCATCGGCGACCTGATCGGTATGCCCAGCGGCTATCAGAAAAATATGGTATATAATATTGTTCAGCAGCTGGTTCTGGAGAATACCGGTTGGTTTACTGCGGAAGAGAAGGCTCAGATCCGGAACAATCCCAGTCTGGAGACCAGCAAGCTGGATTCCATCCTGCTTGATAAGCTCTCCACCCAGTTGCTCAGCAACATTACCGCACAGATTACATACGCCGACGGTACCAATTCTCGAGACAGATACGCAGAGTATCTGGAGAAGGGTTCCGCACCGTATATTGACACGACCAACCTGCATTATGTAACGCAGGAGGATCATGACAAGAACGGCGAGGCCATCGGTAATGTATATCTGTTCCGCTACAAGGATCAGAAGCTGGTGCTGAAGCCCACAGATACGCTGTTTGACTTTGGCTTCCAAGCCTTTGAGATGGTGTGGAACACCGCCTTGAAGGATACGCTGGGCCAGTTGAATTCCGGTGTGGGCGGTTACGACTACAACTACTATATGTGGTACACCGGTGCCACGACCCACAACACGGCTTGGGACTACAGCAATGTAGCCAACAACTACGGCGCTGCCGATGTGCAGGCTTGGGCCGCTTATGAGTGCCAGAAGGCTGCAAAGGGCCTGAAACCCGGCCAGACCCTTGGCGAAGAGTACAAGGATGCGGCTTCCTATCTGGCTTACATCAAGGCGGATCTGGAGAAGTACAACAGCCGTGACCTGGTGAAGGATCCTACCTACACCTGGAGAGATATTGACTCCACCACCCTGTTCAACAAACTGCGTTACAGCCCCATGTCTGTTTACTACTTTAAGCAGGCCACCGGTCCCCTGAACTGCAGCTTTGCTGAGACCGGTATGAAGAACATTGAGGCATTCATGGCAAATGATTACAGCAGCTACAGTTCCATGCTGGCAGCGCTGAATGATTTCCTGGTTGCCGCAGTAAAGGACTTCCTGCCGAGTTATGATGCCAGCGTTCTGACGAAGGTGAATTCCGATGATCCCGGCAATGTAGCGCAGACCCTGGTTGGCAATATGCTGAAGGTGCTGCAGTACATCTGTGATCAAACGGATGCGAACATTCTCGGCGCCTTCTATAATAAGAACGGCGAGGGCACTGCTCTGACCGAGGCCAATTTGGAGAGCGCGATGATTCCGTTTGCAATTTCTGCACTGCGGAATATCCCCGACTTCAAGAAGGGCATCCACAATGAGGACCTGGACGCTTGCGACGATGCAGAGGGCGTAGCTGCTCTGGCGTTGCAGCTGTATCTGGGCTATGTGCTGCCGGATCACGACTACTCTTCTCTGGTGCAGAAGGGCGCAGACGGTAAGTACGATGTAACCATCGACAATCTGCTGCTGATGGCTCGTGATGCTGTGGGTTATGTAATGAGCCCCTACATTATCATGCACGACAAGGACGGCAACCTGTGGAATCCGGAGACCGCTACTCTGAATGACGGCGTTTCTCTGTTTGATCTGCTGAATTCCGTTGTTGTTTACTATGCCGGCACTGACACCTTTAAGGACGGCGAGCATGGCAAGGGCCTTGCCAATCTTCTGGGCGTTTGCGACACCAACGGCAATTGCCTGGTGAAGCTGTCCAACTCCCTGTGGGAGAACATCAATGTGATCGCCAACAAGCTGTTGCCTGTTGCAGGCGTGCTGCAGTATGGCGATTCTGCAAAGAAAGGCGCTTTGAATTCCGAAGAGCTGATCTACACCGATGTGATCCAGGGTATGCTGAATATTGGTGTGGCAGATGCGAACGGCCAGTATGGCGCAACCGGGTTTGTAACCCGTCTGCTGACCATGGTTTCCGCACCGCCCATTAAGAGCGAAGGCATTATCCGCACCGTTTACAATGTATTGGCTGATCTGGTGAACGTTGTATTCGGCGGCCGCTACGGCACAGCCCGTAATGTGGTTCCCGCTGCTGCGACCAACGATCATCCCTTCGACGATCTGCTGCAGAAGGATACCTTTGCCGGTACTTCCAGCAACAGCAGTTACGGCGTACTGGGTACCCTGGTATACAATGTGTATGAAGCCAGCGGCGGTGTAGGCGGCGACAGCGGCAAGACCGATACGATCCTGCCCGGCGCTATGTACACCGTACAGGCTGTGAACAATTTGATCGGCGGCCTGATCACCACTTTGGCGGATCATAACATGAAGCTGGCTTCCGCTCGTGTGGCAGACAGCAACTTGACCCTCAGCTATGGCGGGAACACCACCACAACAACGCTGACGGTTACCAATAACTGCTACGGTCTGAACCGTGCGGTAAAGAACGCCGAGGGTAACTTCGTTGCTCGTGGCCGTTACAACATTGAGATCACGAATGTGGTTTCCGATAACAGTGCTTGCACCGTAGACTTCTCCAGCAAGACAGTTGTTCCTGAGAAGTCCGCTTCCTTCACTGTTACCAACGGCGGTTTTGATGAAGATACTGTAGTAACTTACACCGTTACTTACAACATTATCGACACCAACACCAACCAGGCCCTCTACACCGGCCTGACCTGCAAGACTTATCAGTTTGTGACTCCGCAGAAGAACTGGTCCGATTCTGTGTATCCGGGCGGTTCTCAGGACGGCAGATTCTCCAATGGTTCTTCCGGTAAGACCGCCGATGGTCAGGCTACCGTGAACAACACCGGTTACTTTGGTAACGCTCACCTGAACCAGAAGCCGTTCCGTGTAAGCTATCCTACCGATATTGTTCTGGCAAGCTCTAACCTGGATGCAGTGAAGAACTACAAGATTCGTCTTGGCTATGACCGTACCCTTGCCGGTTCTCCCGACAAGACTTTGGACGGCGTTTTTGCTTACAGCACCGGTTCTGTTAAGGATTCCTTTAGCAACAAGACCGTAACTGTGAACAATTCCAACATGATGGCCGCGTTTGATAAGTTCACCGGTGATGTGCTGAACTACGAAAAGGTAGACTACACCACCGATGGCGGTCAGACTTGGGTCAAGGGTGTTGCCGCAAGCCAGGTTCCCTCCAACGGCGTATCTCGTGTGAACCACGCTTACACGCTGAGCGAGCTGAACGGCGGCAAAGCGTTGGCTGCAGCTGTTAAGGATAGCAATGGTTATTACACCGCTGTTTATCTGAAGAGCGGCTCCGGCGACTTCGCTTACAGCAACTTGCTGGGCAAGGTTTCCGGCGCAACCGGCATTGACGGTCTGTACATCCAGACCGGTTCTGTGACTCTGTCTAAGGACAGCTCCTCTTCCCTGGATCTGTTCAAGTATGATGGTTCTACGGATATTTCTCAGGTATCCAAGAAAGAAGTGAAGTTGAGCTTCTTCTGCGACAAGAACCCGGCAACCGGTAGCTTGAAAGTAACTGTTGCTGACGATGGTAACCGTGGCCAGTTCAATAGTGCATACGATTCTTTGAACAGCTACATTAAGAACTACAGACCTTCTGACTTTAAGGATTACGATAAGGCCAGCGGCTCTTCCGCAACCTATGATGCAGCAACCGCTGCTTTGGCTGCCGGCTTTGAGGCCCGCCAGTCTCCGCTGAATCTGTCCACTGCCGGCACTCTGTCCAGTGCATTCACGAAGACGCCTGTTACCTCTGAGGTGAAGACCGTGATCGGCGAGCCTGCAACCAAGCCCGTAACTTCCTTGGATCAGCTGCCTGCAGCTCTGGCTGCTTATGCAACGACTGACGGCAATTATTACTATGCTGACAGCGCTATGAGCCAGCCTTATTACACCACAGAGGCTCTGACCGATGCTGATGTAACGGTTCAGACTTCCACCAATGTTGGTGGTCAGGCTTACACCGTGGGTATGGATAAGACCGGCCAGGTTGTTGTGAAGAGCGATTCTTCCTGGTACTTCCTGAACACCCCGGCTTATGCCACCGCATGGGATACCACCACTTATAAGGATGCTCCCTATGCGATCAACGGTGCTGAAAAGGAAGGCACCTTCAATCAGGCGAAGTTCGTTTACTACAATGCCAATGGCGTTGCCGTGAGCAAGGACTTCACTGTGAAGCACATGGTTACCGAGAAGTCCATTGTCAACAATGGTGAGGAAACCCGTGCACTTGCCATGCAGGCAAGAGACAAGATGCGCTATGCTGTGGATCAGTGTGCGCAGATGCTGAGCGTTACCGTTGCCGGTCAGATCTTCACGGATGTTTCTTCCATTCGTGACGGTATGACGGACGCCAACTTCGATCTGCCCGAGTACCAGAAGATGGTATCCGTGGCGAAGGATGCTGAAAAGATGTACGCTGCAGATATTTACCTGAAGAGTGACGAGTCCAAGACGGTGCTTGCCACCTGCGGTTGGAACCAGATCGACCAGACCATTGCTGACCTGGCGAACACCAACGGTAATGACGCTGCGGATTATACCTATGCATTCTCCACCAGCACTTCTTCTTTGCTGATTGAAGAGGCTGTTCGTATGTTTAAACTGTACATGGGCACTGTGACCGAGCGCGGCTATATCGGCGACAAGGTGGAGGCTGAGGTTTCTCACGCCAGCGGCAGCGCTTACAGCGCAATGACCACCACCTGGACAGATTCCGGTAAGGTCGATGCAGACGGCAATGCCATCAAGAATGCTGCAATCGCCACCACCGCGACTTCCGTGAAGTACGGTGCTGTTGAGGGCGGCAAGCTGGTTAACAAGGGCGAGAAGGTTTACACCGACGAGTCCTGGACCAACTATGTGAACGCACTGGCTGCTGCTGTAGATGTTGCGACCACCGGTAACGGCGACTACGCCCATAAGGACGCTGCCACCTATGTTCCGGCTGATAAGGACAACTACACCGCCAATCTGTCTGCTTGCTTCACCGCTTACAAGAACCTGGTAGATGCAGAGAACTCTCTTGAAGAGGGCACAACTGCTCCTTCTGAGGGCTACGCTGTAACCGGTAAGGTACTTGCTCTGGCGAACACCAAGGGCGAGCTGGCAAGCGAAAAGTTCACCGTTATCGGTTGTGATGTTGTGATCAACGGCGAGACCGTGGCTACCACCGGTCAGGATGGTACTTTCACCATTCCGGCTCTGGCTAACGGTACTTACACCGCAACCCTGAACTATAAATATGGCTATGACCGTAATATCACCATCACGGTGAAGGACGGTAATGTGGATCTGGGCAACCTGGGTATGCTTGTTTGCAACTTCAATAAGGATGGCTATGTCAATGCTTCTGACTATGCTACCTATTTGGCTGCTTCTAACACCAAGCTGGGTGCTGCGAAGTACAACGCTTCTTGCGACTTCAACCACGATGGCTATATCAATGCTACAGACTACGCTGTTTACTATGCATTCTCCAATGCAAGACTGAGCAACGCAATCTACGGCTAAATCCTAACTTAAAGTACCCTGGCGGTGCTTCGGCACCGCTTGGGTCACACTGATTTTGATTATGAAATTGAACAAACTCAAGAGAACACTTGCTGCTTTCTTATCGTTTGTATTGATTTTGACCTTAACCTCTATAACCCCGCTGGCTGCCCAGGGTACCTTGGGCACCGAGCAGCCCCACCTCTCCTGTACCTTTACGGACAGCGAGGGCCGGGCGGTAGACGGCAATGCACTGTCTGCCGGGGATTATACCGTATCCTTTACGCTTTCCGGTATGCAGTCCTTTGCCGTGATGCAGTACACCATGTCTTATGACGCGGCTGTGCTGACGGTCAACGGACACAGTGATTTGCTGTCGGACAGTTTGCCGGATCAGCTGCGGGGCCTTGGCGCCGCCGGTGTGCTGGTGCAGAATGGGACCATCAACTTTGGTTTTATCACCAGGGTGGACCAGACTGCAACGACCACCGCCATTGATGCGGCGGGTCAGCTCCTTTTGAAGTTGCAGGTCACCGTTGCTACGGAAGCGCCTGTGGACTTTGCAAAGATTGTGACCTTGGATACGGACCCGAACCAAACCTTCATTGAGGCAGATTATGCGGATTATGCCGATTATGGCACGGCTGACCAGGACTGTTATGCGCTGGTCACCGCCTTTGACGGCTATGCCGCTACGCTGTATCCCATGACAGCAGATCTGTCACCGGCCACCGGTCATGCCGTTACCGGCAGAGTGCTGGCGCTGGCCAATACCAATGGGGATTTGGCGGGAGATACTTTTACAGTTCGCAACTGCGATGTAGTGATTGCAGATGAAGTGGTGGCGACCACCAATAATGACGGTTGCTTTACCATTTCCTCACTCCCGGCAGGGGAGTACACCGCTACATTGCGCTATGCCTATGGTTATGATCGCACGGTTACCTTTACGGTAGCAGACAGCGATTTGAACTTAGGCGATTTAGGTATGGTTGTCTGCAACTTTAGCAAGGATGACTATATCAACGCCGCAGACTACGCAATTTACTATTCGTCCGCTAACGCGAAGCAAGGCGCGGCGAATTACAATGAGAATTGCGACTTTAATCATGACGGCTATGTGAACGCAACAGATTATGCAATCTATTATGCGTTTAGTAACTGTAATTTATCTAAGCTAAGTTATTGATAACGATTTAGGGAGGAAAAGAACGTATGCGTAAAAGCGCAAAGAAGCTTCTTTCCGGTGTGATGGCTGGTCTGATGGTAGTCTCCATGGCTCCCATCTCTGCACTGGCTGCTAACTCTTATGAGCCCGGCGATGTTGTTGCAAAAGAAGATTATGTAACAGCTGCTGATATTGCTCCTGAGGTAGATATCGTGTGGACGGCTTACACCGGTCTGAACAAATCTTTTATCACGAATGGTGACGCAGAGTGGGAAAACTCTGCAAATAACGACACCTATGCAGATCTTTCTAAGGTTGACCTGACCGGTAAGACTGCTAACAAAACCGATTTCCCGGCTGCTGCAATCCGTAGCGGTAAATATTATGTAGCTGCTTCCTTCATCCTGAAGAACTACGGCGGCCAGTTTGGTGACTGCACCCTGTCCTTCGGTTGGGATGATGCTTTGACCATGGGTAAGAGAACCGCTAAGGGCTTCACCGCCGGCGACAGCGGTATGATGGTTCCCTCTTTTTCCAATGTATCTGATGCGGACGGCAACGCTTATCTGATCGACGCCGCATCAAAGTTCAATGACACTTATTATGCTCTGTCTATCGCTACTCCGCATCTGCCGGAGACCGGTTCCGTTGTGTATGTTGGCGACGACTACACTTTTGAGACCGATGGCCCCTTGGGCGGCGATGATGGTCTGGGCGTTAAATTACAGGGTCTGTACCTGGGTACCGTTGGTTTCCAGGTTGCTGAAGGCACTGTGATTTCCGACGACCTGCTGAAGTTTGGCGTGAATGATTGGCCGGCCAACGACCCCGGTCTGTGCAACCTGCACATGGGTTCCGTTGACCCCGATCGTATGTACACTGTAACCGGTATGACCGAGTATGAGGGCACCACTCCGGCTATGGGTACTCTGAAGATCGGTGGCACCAGCACGCCTGAGACCAAGTCTTACACCGTTAATTATGTGACCGAGGACGGCAAGTCCCTGGGCACCGAGACTGTAGAAGAGGGCAAGAGCCCCGCTTCTGTACCGACTCTGCCCACTAAGGCTCCCGATGCTGCCGGCCACTACAGCTATGCTTGGGATACCGATCCCACCACAGCGACCATCTCCGAAGACACCACCTTCACTGCTAAGCTGACCACCACGCCGCATAATCCGCAGACTCTGGAAAGCAACATTGTGGATGCCACCTGCGATAAGGACGGTTCTAAGACCGTGACCACCAGCTGCTCTGATTGCGGCTATGTGATCAGCGAGAATAACGTGGTTATCCCCGCTACCGGTCACAAGTGGGGCGAGTGGAAGCATGACGCTGCAACTGCTGAGGCTGATGCCACCCATACCCGTGTTTGCGGCAAGGACGCTTCTCACACGGAGACCAAGGCCTGTGACTTTACTTCTCAGGTAACGCAGAACCAGACTTCTGATCTGCCTGAGATCACCACTTACACCTGTAAGGACTGCGGCTACTCCTACGCTAAGGAGACCAAGCCCGCTCTGGGTCATACCCACAACTACGGCGCTCCCGTTGCTGATTACACCAGCGGTCAGGCCTTCGTTGAGGGTAAGGATTACACCCACACTGCAACCTGCACCGGCGAGGGTACCTGCAGCCAGCCTACTAAGACTGACAAGTGCACCTTCAATAATGGTGTGGAGACCAAGGCTGCTACCTGCACCGAGCCCGGCGTGAAGACCTTTACCTGCACCGAGTGCGGCGGCACCTACACTGTAGCTATCCCGGCTACCGATCATAACTGGGGCGAGTGGAAGCATGTTGAGGGCACCGAGGGTGCTGATGCACAGCACAGTCGTGTATGTGCAAACGACGCTTCTCACAAGGAGACCAAGGCCTGCGACTTCACCGCTAAGGTGACCCAGGAGGCAACTCTGGATCAGGCCGAGATCACCACTTACACCTGTAAGGACTGCGGCTACTCCTACACCAAGGAGACTGCTCCGGCTCTGGCTGGTGTGACCGTAACTGTAAATGCTGTGGAGAACGGCTCTGTAACCCTGGCTGGTCAGGATGTGACCGCCGGTGGTTCTAAGAAGTTCGCTGAGAACGGCACTTACACCCTGGTTGCGACTCCCAATGAGAACTGCACCTTCGTAGGCTGGCAGACCGGTAACAAGATCGTTTCCACCGATGCTACCTACAGCACCGTGGCTATCGCTGACATCACCTACACGCCTGTGTTTGCTGAGTCCGCTAAGCCCGTTCAGTTCACCTTTGTTGATATGTTCAACAACGTGATCTCTTCTCAGTCTGTTGCTTCCGGCGCAGATGTGAAGATCCCGCAGGCGCCCACCTACACCGGCTACACCTTCACCAGTTGGTCCGCAGATGAGGCTACCATTAAGGCCGCTACCTCCTCCATGACTGTTTATGCACAGTATGAGAAGGACGCTGCCGCTACCTACACTGTAACCACTGACGCTGACGCTACCGTTGCTTACGGCAGCAACTCCGCGCAGGGTACTCTGGCTGACGTTCCTTACGGCACCCAGGTAACCGTGTCTAAGGACGGCGCTACCGCTTGGGCTATCGACGGCAAGATTGTTGCTTACGGCGACAGCTACACCTTCTATGTTGCTTCTGATGTAACTGTGAAGGCTGCTTCCGCTACCACCCAGGCTCCCGTTGTGGCTGCTGTTTCTGCCAACCAGGTTGCCGGTTCTTACAAGGTTGAGTTCGTTGCTACCCGCGCTATGGTGGATGGCTGCACTTACCTGAAGTCCGGTTTCGTGTATGGTAAGAACCTGACTGACGCTGACCTGACTCTGGCCAACGTTGGCAAGAAGGGTTCCGCTGATAACTCCGGCGTTGTGAAGGCTGCTTATGCCAACAGCACCGAGGGCAGCACTCAGTTCATCCTGAGCTATGGTCTCTCCGCTCAGAACGGCACTGCCTCTGCTAAGGCATTCTTGACCTACAAGGATCAGAATGGCAAAGTGAAGACCGTGTACTCTGATGTGATGAACCACACTTACGCTTAATCGCGTAAACACCTATTTATCGCTCCTGCCGGCGGGCAACTGCCGGCAGCGATATAAGGCAATTTAGGAATAGGAGGAATGTCTTCATGAAAGAAGCTTATTCTAAGCCTGTTGTCGACGTCAAAGAATTTCAGCAGATCAATGTGATGACCGCAAGCGGTCCTGAAATTATTGGTGGCGAAGACGACTAATTGCAATTAGTAAAATAATTGCTCGAGCGAAAAGAGCCGAGGGAGCAATCCCTCGGCTCG
>OODL01000823.1_pt1 | contig 33163 bp, 28 predicted proteins | sample 1671181 | NCBI WGS metagenome assembly OODL01 (sample SAMN06348130, study PRJEB24527) | human gut metagenome | biome: human gut; feature: ankylosing spondylitis patient; material: feces | host: Homo sapiens | place: China | collected 2015-10 | reverse complement strand
GTGTACTAATAGGTCGAGGGCTTGACCACAATTCGCTTGAGACTTTTAAGTCAACGAAAAAATGTTAGCAGTGATTATTCAGTTTTGAAGGCACGTCCTTCTAAGAAATACTGGACAGAAGCACAGAAATGTGTTATACTGATTCAGTCAGATCGGTCGGTGTCGATGACGGTAAGGTTCCACCTGTTCCCATTCCGAACACAGAAGTTAAGCTTACTTGTGCCGAAGATAGTTAGCTGGAAACGGCTTGTGAAAATAGGTAGTCGCCGACTTAACAAAGAGCTCTGAGATGAAAGTCTCAGGGCTTTTTTGTTGCGCTATATGCCAAGGGGTTGCAGAACAGGGAAAAAGCTGGTATCCTCAAAGCAGGAAAGGGTGAGAATATGCGTTCGGACAGAACCCGCAAGGATATAGCAAAGCGCTATATAGCGGTACTGGCGCTTTTACTGTTCTGCAGCATCGTATTTTATGTGCAGACACATTATCAGCGCACCACGGCAATCCGGCCGGAGGACGATTATCGGGGCAGGATATCGCAGTTTCATAGCAGCGTAGATCGGGATGATGACGGCGTAGACGATCAGTTGGATATTCTGAACGGTGCACTGGCCTATGTGAGCACACATCCAAAATACAAAAGTCGCTATTATGAGACCGGTTATCCTGACGATGGTTATGGCGTTTGCACCGATGTAGTTGCATATGCGTTGAAGAATGCCGGATATAATCTACAAGAGCTTGTGGACGCAGATATCCGGGAGCAGCCACAGGATTATATGGTGGAAGAACCGGATGCAAACATTGATTTCCGACGGGTACGAAACCTGAAGGTGTTTTTTGCACACACAGCAGCTGCCCTGACCACAGATGTCTCAGAAATAGAGGAATGGCAGGGCGGCGATATTGTGATCTTTGAAAGACATATCGGCATCGTGTCCGACCGGCGAAATAAAAACGGAGTGCCTTATATCATTCACCACAATGACCCATGGCAGACAGCTTACGAACAGGACATTCTGGAAAAACGAACCGACATCGTGGGTCATTACCGGATTTCAAAATAAAAAGCGTCCCCGCTGCACTGTGCATAACAGTGCGGCGGGGACGCATATTTTATTGGGTGGTGTACCGGTTACGATACAAGCCTCAGCTTAGCCCTTGCCTGCGCAGCCGAACAGCTCGATCTTCTCCTTGCACTTGGCCTCGATGGCCTTTGCGCCGGGAGCCAGCAGCTTGCGGGGGTCGAAGCCCTTGCCCTGCTGATCCTTGCCCTCTTCGATGTACTTACGGGTGGCCTCAGCAAACACCAGCTGGCACTCGGTGTTGATGTTGATCTTGGAAACGCCCAAGCTGATGGCCTTTGCGATCATCTCATCGGGGATGCCGGTGCCGCCGTGCAGAACCAGAGGAATGTTGTTGGTGGCCTTGTGGATGCGGTCCAGAGCCTCGAAGTCCAGACCCTTCCAGTTTGCGGGGTAGACGCCGTGGATGTTGCCGATGCCGGCAGCCAGGAAGTCGATGCCCAGAGCGGTGATCTTTGCACACTCCTCGGGATCAGCAATCTCGCCAGCGCCTACAACGCCGTCCTCAACGCCGCCGATGGAGCCGACCTCGGCCTCGATGCTCATACCATGAGCGTGTGCCAGAGCAACCAGCTCCTTGGTCTTTTCCACGTTCTCCTCGATGGAGTAGTGGCTGCCATCGAACATGATGGAGGAGAAGCCGGCCTCAACGCAGGCCTTGCAGCCCTCGTAGGTGCCGTGATCCAGATGCAGAGCAACGGGAACGGTGATGCCCATGGAATCGACCATGGCGCTGACCATGGCGGCAACGGTCTTGAAACCGGTCATGTACTTACCAGCACCCTCGGAAACGCCCAGAATGACGGGGCTCTTCATTTCCTCGCAGGCGGTCAGGACTGCCTTGGTCCACTCCAGATTATTGATGTTGAACTGCGGCACACCGTAGTGGCCATCGCGTGCCTTGAGCAGCATTTCGGTTGCATTTACCAACATTATTCATTACCTCCAAAAATTATCGGGGTTCCGGCTCTGCCACACACCGCATTGTGCATGGTTTAACGAGTCCACATGGTTAGTATACCCCAAACTGCGCCTAAAATCAATCCGGACAGGCGCTTTTTCTTGCGCAGAGCTGCTGCGGAACGGGCACGGCACAAAGCGGCTGATGCGGCTGCGGCAGAAATACTCTGCACTTGGCGACAAAAATCCATATACAATGCAACATCTGCCTTGCGCGGAAGCGGCGCGGGTTTTCAACAGATTTTAACATTCGTCAAAATGATGTTGGAGGAAATTGCAAAAGCGGACAATTTCCGGTTCAAAAAATTGTCATAATTCCAACTTGAATTTTACAAATTGTAAGGCTTTTGCCAGGATATGGGGGAACCTGCTGTTGAAAACCCGGTGGAAACTGTTTAATTCCACCCGAAAAACAGGCGCTGCGGCTGAACTTTTACACACTTTCCACTGAGTTTTCAACTTGTGGAAAAATCACAGGCTGTTTACGGAATGTATAGACACATTTTGTGGAAAACTTTTTGCTTTGGCAAAACAGCGGAAATGCGCCGTGCTGCCCGGGCAGCGGGCAAAACATTTTTACAGCTGCCCTGTCCGGCGGGGAAGTTGCGTTTTACTGAAAAAATTTCAGGCGTCAGAAAATAAAATCCCAGCAATTTGTGGCGAAGCCGGGCGAGATATGGTATACTTTATCTTGGATTATCATAAACAAAATAAAACGTTCCGGTGCGGCGCAGCCCGCCCGGAACGGAAGGAGCATAAAAAGATGGAAGAACGTAACCAGCCGCGCCGTCCGCGCCGCGATGCAGAGCAGCCGCAGCAGAAAAGTGAGAGCCTGATCTACGGCAAAAACCCGGTGACCGAGCTGCTCAAGAGCGGCTCCGGTGTGGACACCGTGCTCATTGCCGAGGGGATGGCCCCGGCAGTGGCGGCATACTATACGGCACTGGCCAAGGAGGCCGGAGCAACGGTCAAGCGGGTGCACCCTAACAAGCTGCGCCTGATGACCGGCACCGAGAGCCATCAGGGCGTGGCGGCCTTTGCCAGCGAGATCGAGTACGCGACCGTGGAGGATCTGTTGGCCGCAGCCAAGGCCAAGGGCGAGCCGCCCTTTCTGGTGCTGAGCGATGGCATTGAGGACCCCCACAATCTGGGCGCAGTCATGCGCAGCGCACTGCTGTGCGGTGCCCACGGCATCGTCATCCCCAAGCGGGGTGGTGCATCCGTTACCCCCACCGTCATCAAGTCCAGCGCAGGCGCTGCCGAGCGTCTGCCGGTGGCGCGCGTGGCCAACATCGGCGAGACCATCCGCCGCCTGAAGGAGCAGGGCGTGTTTGTCTACTGCGCCGACATGGACGGCGTGTCTCTGCGCAAGAATAACCTGACAGGCCCCATCGCGCTGGTACTGGGCAGCGAGGGCAGCGGGGTATCCCAGCTGGTCAAGAAGCTGTGTGACGGCGTGGTGCGGCTGGATATGGCTGCACCCGGCACCGGCGTGGACAGCTATAACGTTTCGGTGGCGGCAGGCATTATCCTGTACGAGATCCAGTCGCAGCGCGCCGTAGAAGAATAAAACAAGCGGTAAACTCCATCCAGAACAGTGGGAGGGACAAGGATGCCGAACAATACAAATGAACGCAAGGGCAAGCAGGCGGGGGAGCTCTCGGCAGAGGAGCGTTTCCGCAACTTTTTCAGCACCAGTGTGATTGATCTGCCCGAGGAGATGACCCGCCGGGACGAGCCTGCCCCGGTGGAGGAAAAGCCCAAGGCCGGGTTGCTGGGCAAGCTGTTCAGCCACGACAAGGAAGAGACGCCCGCCCCGGCACAGCCTGTGCTGGAGATCCCCACCGGCGAGATCCTGCTGGGGGCAGATGCAAAGCCGGTACAGCCGGAGCAGGAGGACATGGCGCTGGAACTGCGTACCGCAGACCCTGTTCCGGCAATGCCGATGCAGCCCGCCAGCCCAGAGCCTGCCAAGGCAGTTCCGGCAGAGCCGGTGCCTGCACCCAAGGCGGCTGCTGCCGTGCAGCCGGAGCCGGAAAAGCCCGCGCCCCAGCCGGTGCCGCAGCCTGTTGCAGCCCCCCAAAAGCAGCCTAAGGCGAAGAACGCCCCGGAGACGCTGCTGCCGCAGGAGGAACTGGAGCAGCGGGAGATGCAGCAGCTGAAGGATATGCTCAACGGCATGAGCGGCAAGGCAAAGCCTGCCCTGCAGACCGCAAAGCCCGTACAGGCAGCGCCACAGCCCAAGGTGCAGCCCGCGCCTGCACAGCCTGCGGCAGAGCCGGAGAAAGCCCCGGCAAAGGCTGCACAGAACGCCGCCGAGGAGCTGCCGCCGGTGGTGTTTGCCAGCGCGCCGGCAGACCCGGAAACGCTGCCGAAAAAGCCGGAGAAAAAGTCTATTTTCCAGATGTTCGGCACGGCAGAGGACGAAAAGCCCGCTGCCCGCAAGTCAGAAAAAGAGGATACCATGAGCCTGCCGCTGCTCCCGCTGGAGCAGGACGGCCCCCCCGCAGCGGAGACTGCTGCCTCCGTATCCGCACCGGAAGCTGCCGCGACCCCGGCACAGCCGGAGACCGCACCGGAAGCGCAAGCGGCTGCTCCTGCCGAGGATACTGTGCCGGAATCCACCGCCGACAAGCTGCATCACATGGCCGCAGAGCTGACCCTGCGGTGTGTGCTGGCGGGCATTCTGGCCGTAGTGCTGCTGCACTTTGGGCTGACGGCAGAGCGTCTGCTGCCGCCGCTTTCGGTGCTGGATCCGGACGCTGCCCCGGCGGCGTTCTATGCCGCCAATCTGCTGCTGTTTGCCGCCAGCCTGTTTGTGGGCTACCCGGTGCTGCGGGACGGTCTGACCGGTTTGCGCGGCCGTCCCAGTGCGGACACCATGCCCGCGCTGGCCGCTGTGGCGGCCCTGCTGCAGGCGGTGGTGGCCATGCTGAATGCCAACGCCTACCGTAGCACCGAGGGCATCGGTCTGCTGACCGGTATGGCGGCGCTGGGGTTGTTTCTGGCGCTGGTGGGCAGCCGGGTGATGCTGGCTGCCGTGCAGGGCGGCTATGCGCTGGCAGCAGAGGGCGGCGAACTGCGGGGCGCTTACCGCACCCGCGATAAAGACCTGATCCGCGCCCTCGCCCGGGATCTGGAGCAGAAGGACCCGTGGGTGCTGCTGAGCCGCCCGGTACAGACCGCCAGCAATGACTTTGTGGAGCAGAGCCTCAGCGAGCGCGCCAGCGAGCGCCGCGCCCGGAAGGTGGCCTGTATCCTGCTGGCGGCGGCAGTGCTCAGCTGCGTAGCCTTCCTGCTGTTTGGCGGCGGGATCAACTGCGCCGTGGCTGCGGCGGCTGCCGTGCTGTGCATGGGCGCACCCCTTTCCTCGGTGCTGGTGCCCGGTCTGGCGGCGCTGCGTCTGCAAAGAGCTGCTGCCGCTGTGGGCGCTGTGGTGCCCGGCTGGGCGGCAATTGAGGAGCTGGGCGGCATCGACACCATTGAGCTGGACGCCGACGACCTGTTTACCGCCGACAGCGTAACGCTGGAGGATATCCGCATCTTCAAGGGCGGCCGCATCGACCGCGCTATCCTGTATGCAGCCAGTGTGCTGAACGAGAGCTGCGACACCCTGCGCGGGCTGTTCAGCCAGATCATCGAGGACCGCATCGATATCCTGTTCCCGGTCAAGGATCTGGAGCAGCACACCGGGCTGGGCTTCTCGGCATGGTGCGACAATAACCGCATCCTCATCGGCACCCGCCGCTACATGGAGCAGGAGGGCGTGACCCTGCCGGAGCAGGATTACGAGGACGGCCACTCCAAAAACGGTGAGCTGCAAATTTTGTATCTGGCAGTGTCCGGCAACCTGCACGCCATGTTCGTGCTGCGCTATGTGGGCGGCCGCAATGTGGCACGCAGCCTTGCCTCCCTGCAAAGGGAAAACATCCGTCTGCTGGTCACCAGCAAGGATCCCAGCCTGACGGCACGGCACATCACCGAGGCTTATCATCTGCCGGAGGGCATGGTCACCGTGCTGGACGGCGACCAGTGTCAGGCCATTGAAGCCGCCGATGCTGCCCCGGAAAAGCCCGACTGCTGCCTGTACCACCACCGGGGCTTTGCCAGCCTGACCGGCGGCTTACAGGCTGCAGATCAGGCACAGAATGCCGAGACCAGCGCTACTACGGTGCAGCTGGTGTCGGTGTGCTTCTCGGTGTTCATTGCGGTGCTGCTGACCTATGCGGGCAGCATCTGGCAGCTGTCCATCGCCACGGTGCTGATGTATCAGGCCGCATGGAGCGCCCTGAGCATCGCCGTCTGCGCCCTGAAGCAGCATAGCTGAAAGCTTTCGCATATTACAAAACGGGCTGTTGCACAGAACCTTGTGCAGCAGCCCGTTTTTGTGATCTTATTTTATTTTCTTGCGCTTTTCGTAGTCGTTCAGGGCGGTCAGCGCCTCGCCGGAAAGGGGAACGAGCGCCAGCATATTGAAGATGGTCATCAGCCCGATGCCCACATCGCCCAGATCCCACACCACGGTGTAGGCCTGTGTACCGCCCACCAGCAGCATGGCCAGCGCCAGCAGCTTGTAGGCGGTCTGGCTCCACCAGTTGTCGCCGCACAGGTAGGCCACATTGCCCCGGGCGTAGTACAGCACCCCCAAAAAGGTGGAAAAGCTGAACAGCGCTAAGATCACCGCAATGAACACGATGCCAAAGCCGCCCAGATGGTACTGCATGGCGGTCTGTAAAAGGTTCATGCCGGTCAGCCCGGCGGTGATCTCCTGCGGCACCAGCAGCATCAGAAAAGCAGTGCAGCTGCAGATGACCACGGTATCGATCAATACGCCCAGCGCCTGTACAAGACCCATCTTTACCGGGTCGTCGCACTCCGCAGCGGCAGCGGCGCAGGGGGCAGAGCCGCTGCCCGCCTCGTTGGAGAACAGCCCGCGCTTGACACCGTTCATCAGCACCGCGCCAAAGCCGCCTGCGGCCACCTGACGCAGGCCGAAGGCCTCGGCAAAGATGCGTGCCAGCACGGCGGGCAGCTGCCGGAGATTCAGCACCACGATGCCCACCGTGATGACAAAGTAGCACACCGCCATGACCGGCACGATGAAGTCAAGGCTTTTCACGGTGGCATTCTTGCGCAGCACGATCAGCGCTGCCAGCAGGGTAAGCACCACGGTGGTGGCCAGTGGCGGGACGTGAAAGGCGTTTTCAAAGGCAGAACTGACTGAGTTGGAGATGACCTGGCTGATGCCGCACCAGCAGATCAGGCCGGACACCGCAAACAGTGCTGCGCACACCGAGCGGCGAAGCTTTTTGCCCCGCTTGCGCTCGGCCAGCACATGCAGGTAGTAGGCCGGGCCGCCCCGCCAGCCGCCGTACAGCGGGTCCGGCACGCGGTATTTCTGCGCCAGAGTGGATTCCACAAAGGAGGTGGAAGCACCCAGCAGCGCAGTGACCCACATCCAGAACACCGCGCCCGCACCGCCCGCCGAAACAGCGGCCACCACGCCTACAAGGTTGCCCATGCCCACCCGGGTAGCGGTGGAGATGACCAGTGTCTGGAAGGAGGAAAGCCCGCCCGCAGCCTGCTTTTTTTCGCACACTGCGCCGATCATATCCCGGAACAGCCGCACCGGCAGCAGCCTTGTGCGCAGGGTAAAGCCGATACCGGCTGCAAACAGCAGCACCACCATAAAGGAGATGCCAATGCCGCCCGCCACCGGCAGGGTGAATAAATCGCCCCACAGCAGGCGGTAAAACGCTTCAATCAGATCAACTATCAAGAAAACAGCCTCCTGTACTTTTGAGAAATAAAGTTGCTACTTCATTATAGTACAGCACAGAAGAATTGTAAAATCTAAAAAATTGATAGAATAGATTGACCAAACTGAACGCAGTGCAGCAAATGCAAAATAATAATTCCACTGAATGTGCCGCAGCTCGGCAGCGGAGGGCATTTTAAATCGTCCCACAAAAAAAGGACTGCCGCACGGTTTGTGCAGCAGTCCCGGAGGAAGAAGCGCCTTTCAGCGCGGGGAAAGCTTACAGGATATCGATGTATTCACCGGCCAGCGCCTTGTTCATGCTGCGCACAGCGCAGAACTTGCCGCACATGCTGCAGGTGTCGCTGTGGTCGTCCTCGGGCAGGCGTGCGTCGCGGATGGCCTTGGCGGTCTCGGGGTCCAGCGCACAGGCGAACTGTGCATCCCAGTCCAGTACGCGGCGAGCATCGCCCATCTTGTCGTCAATGTCCCGGGCGTGGGGGATGCCCTTGGCAATGTCAGCGGCGTGGGCGGCGATCTTGGAGGCTACGATGCCCTGCTTCACGTCCTCCACATTGGGCAGTGCCAGATGCTCGGCGGGGGTTACATAGCACAGGAAGGCCGCACCGCTGGCTGCTGCCACTGCGCCGCCGATGGCAGCGGTGATGTGGTCGTAGCCGGGGGCGATATCGGTGACCAGAGGTCCCAGCACATAGAAGGGGGCGCCCATGCAGATGCTCTTCTGCACCTCCATGTTGGCAGCGACCTGATTCAGAGGCACATGGCCGGGGCCTTCCACCATCACCTGCACGTTGTGCGCCCATGCGCGCTTGGTCAGCTCGCCCAGACGCACCAGTTCTTCGATCTGGCACACGTCGGTGGCGTCAGCCAGACAGCCGGGACGGCAGGCATCGCCCAGAGAGATGGTCACATCGTGCTCGGCGCAGATCTCGCAGATCTCGTCAAAGTGCTCGTAGAAGGGGTTCTCGTTGCCGGTCATGCTCATCCACGCAAACACCAGAGAACCGCCGCGGCTCACGATGTTCATCTTGCGCTTGTGCTTGCGGATCTGCTCGATGGTCTTGCGGGTAATGCCGCAGTGCAGGGTAACAAAGTCTACGCCGTCCTCTGCGTGCAGGCGTACCACATCGATGAAGTCCTGTGCGGTCAGTTCTGCCAGATCCCGCTGGTAGTGGATGACCGAATCGTACACCGGCACAGTGCCGATCATCACCGGGCACTCGTGGGTCAGCTTCTGACGGAAGGGCTGAGTGTTGCCGTGGCTGGACAGATCCATAATGGCTTCTGCGCCCATGTTCACGGCGCTCATCACCTTCTGCATCTCAATGTTGTAGTCCTTGCAGTCGCGGGAGACGCCAAGGTTTACGTTGATCTTGGTGCGCAGCATGGAGCCCACGCCCTCGGGGTTCAGGCACTTGTGGTGCTTGTTGGCGGGAATGGCTACCTTGCCCTCGGCGACCCACTGGCGGATCTCCTCGGTGGTGCGGTATTCCTTTTTGGCTACGATCTCCATCTCCGGGGTGATGATGCCCTTGCGGGCGGCATCCATCTGGGTGGTATAAGTCTGCATACGCTGTGTTCCTCCAAATGACAGTTTATCTCTGAACAGCAGGGTGCTGGTCATGCATTGATGCAGGGGAGCCTGTGTGCCGGGAGCTTTCTCCTCGGACACGAATCAGGCCATTCCATCGCCCGCCCTACTGCCTGCGGCAGCAGGGTCCCACCCCAGCGGACGGTCCTCGGAGAAACTCCCGACCCGCAGGCAAGGGTGGCAGACAGGTAACCGTCATTCAGAAAAAACAGTACGCTCTGGATGCCGGCACCTGCGCAAAATACGCTTTTCATGTTGGTTTTCTCCATGAATTTTGTAACGCGGCCCAAGGTGGTGCCCCCGGTTTGCCGCGGGATGATAGCTTACTTTATGATCTGCTCCGAAAGGGTACGCAGCTCACGGCACTCGGCCTCGATGTCCTTTGCGGCAAAGATGGCACTTACCAGCGCCACGCCGTCCACGCCGGTGCCCTTGAGCTGCAGAATGTTCTCCTTGTGGATGCCGCCAATGGCTACCACCGGCACATCCACGGCGTTGCAGATGTCCAGCAGGGTCTGCCGGGGCATCTCGCTCACGTCCGTCTTGGTGTGGGTGGCGAACACCGCGCCAACGCCAAGGTAGTCTGCGCCGTGCGCCACAGCGTCCAGCGCTTCCTGTACCGTGTGGGCGGATACGCCGATCATCACGCCCTCGCCCACGCGCTGACGCACCTGTGCGGCAGCCATATCGTCCTGCCCCACATGGATGCCCTCGGCGTGGCACTGCAGTGCCACTTCCACGTTATCGTTGATGAACAGCGGCACACCGTACTGCTGGCACAGGGCGTGGATTTGGATGGCTTCCTGTAAAAAATCCGCGTCGCCCAGCTGCTTTTCCCGCAGCTGCACGCAGGTGGCACCGCCCTTCAGGGCACTTTCCACCTGCTGATACAACGTCTGCTCGCCCACCCATGCGCGGTCGGTCACCGCGTACAGGAGCATGGTGTGTTTATCGCACTTCATAGTTTGCGCCTTTCTCCAGCTGTTCGGGGGTCATGTTGTAAATGGCATCAATGATGTAATTGCGGTAGGTAGCGTTGCCGTCCTGCGGGGTGAGCCGCTGGTGGGCGATCTCACCCGCCAGACCCATGGCGCATACCGCCGCAGCGGCAGCTTCCAGCGGGTGGCCGGGGTTGGCGGTGACAAAAGCCGCCGTCAGGGCAGAAAGCTGACAGCCTGTGCCGGTGATGCTGCTCATCATGGCGTTGCCGTTGCGGATGCAGTAGGCTTTTTGTGCATCGGCTACGATGTCGATAGCACCGGTAATGGCAACCACTGCGCCGGTGCGGGCGGCAAAGGCCTTGGCAAAGGCTACGGCGCTGTCCAAGTTCTCCTCGGTCACCTTGTCGGCTACATCTGCATCCACGCCCTTGGTGGTGCCCGTGCCGGAGGCAAGGGTCTTGATTTCCGAGATGTTGCCCCGGATCACTGTGAACTGCACCTCCCGCAGCAGGCGGAAGGCGGTGTCGGTGCGCAGACGGGAAGCACCGGCACCCACCGGGTCCAGCACCACGGGGTGTCCCAGCTGATTGGCCTTTTTGCCCGCCAGCAACATACTGGTGACGGTGCGGCTGTTCAGTGTACCGATGTTGATGTTCAGCCCGCCGCAGATGGCGGTGATCTCCTCAACCTCGGCGGCATCGTCGGCCATGATGGGGGAAGCACCGCAGGCCAGCACCATGTTGGCGCAGTCGTTCACGGTGACATAGTTGGTGATGTTGTGGATCAGTGGGCAGCGGCTGCGCAGGTTCTCAAAGGCAGTCTTGAGCATTCTGGGTACCTCCGCTCAGGAAAGGCTGTTCTGCATGGAGCGCAGAGCGCCGGAGCGCTGCAGGCTGAACACCACAGCACCGGCGATCACCGCACCCACGGCGGTAGAGATGAGGAAAGGCACAATATAGGCGTAGAAAGCGATATCCGCAGCGCTCTTGCCCATCAGGAAGATGGCCACGGGCCATGCACACAGGCCGCCCAGAATGCTGGTGCCGAACACCTCACCCACCACGGTGGCGATCAGGTTTTTGGTCTTGTGGTATGCAAGGCCGCACAGCAGCGCACCGAACATACTGCCCGGGAAAGCCATCAGGCTGCCCAGACCCAGCAGGTTGCGCAGCAGGGAGGCCACAAAGGCCACGCCTACACCCCACCAGGGCCCCAGCAGAACAGCGCACAGCACGTTGACCATGTGCTGCACCGGGGCGCACTTGCTGCCGAACATGGGAAAGCTGAACACGCTGCCCACTACGCACAGGGCACAGAACATACCGGCGAGGGCAAGCTTTTTGACAGAGAGATTCTTCATGATAAATTGGCTCCTTTTCAACCATCTGCGGCGGCGCAGGACGAACACCGGCGCTCCCGCAACAAAACAGCCCGTGCCCGCCACAAGGCGGGAACAGGTACGGAAGGTGCGGTCGAAGCTCATTGGCTTCCTCTCACGCCGGAACACGGCTTCCCATCGCTGCATTCATCCAAGGCTCAGGGCGCTCCCCCTCAGCCGGCTGCGGAACCTCCGCAGAGGTACAAAAAAACAGGAGGAGCCCGGCGCGGCTCCTCCTGCAAAAAATCATAAAGGGTATGACTTCCTACGGCGGCATTATCCGCATCAGGTAAAAGGGTCGAAGCTTGCTATACTTCCTCTCAGCCCGCTGCACGAGCTCCCCTGTGTTTGATTGTGACTGTATTCTACACCTCTTTCCCCAAAAATGCAAGAGGGAAGGGGACGATTTAGAATGGCCTCCGCTTATGCTCTGGCCATCTTCAGCGGAAAGATTATTTTTATTTCACGTTTGTCGCGGCCTGCGGGAACTTGTCGGGGCAAAGCCCCTCCATCTGCTCACGCAGACCGCTCCGCCGCTTAAAAGCCCCACTGGGGCTTTCATTGCTACGCAACCGCGGCCTACTCCAAACGCATTTTCACAAGCGGGGTCGCAGAGGAAAACAGCATTTGCAGTCTGAAAGCGCTATTTTACCATTACGACCCCTCCCGTGAAAAAGCATTTCAGCCAAGCCCGCAGGCTTGCTGAAATGCAAATTAAAATAATAATTCCGCTATCTATGCGCAGAGCGAATGCGGAGCGCATTTTCAATCATTAAACTGTTTCATTATAAACCAAAGCCGCCGTGCAGGGGTCTGCGCAGCGGCTTTGGTCACAGAAAGGAGAATAATATGAAAAAGCAGAAAAAGTCGGGTTAACCCATGGTCACCTGCACCGTTACCTCAGTCCCGGCGGCAGCCAGCGGCAGAACGTTGCCGGATATGGCCTTGCCGTCCACGGTAACGGCCTTGATGCCGTGCTGCACCCCGGCGGCGTTATCCACCGTGATGTGGTACACAGCACCGCGGAAGCGGCGGGTCACGGTGAAGCCGGACAGGGTGTGAGGGATGCAGGGGTCTACCTTCAGGCCATCCAAGGTGGGCTGGATGCCCAGAATGTACTGGCTGATGTTGAAGAAGGTCCATGCCGCTGTGCCGGTCAGCCAGCTGTTTTTGGCTTCACCAAAGGTGGGGGCGTCCTTACCGGCTACCATCTGGCTGTAAACGTAGGGCTCGGTGCGGTGGATCTCGGAAATGTCCTCGATGTAGGCGGGGCAGGTCTTGCGGTACACCGCAAAGGCGCGGTCACCGTGGCCAAGCGTTGCCTCGGCGCAGCTGATCCACGGGTTGTTGTGGCAGAAGATACCGGCGTTCTCCTTGTATCCCGGAGGATAGCTGGAGATCTCGCCCAGATTCAGCTGATAGCCGGTGTAGGCGGGCTGCAGCAGCACCACACCGTATTTGGTGTCCAGCCGCTCCTCCACGCTGGCAAGCGCCTGCGCGGCCTGTCCGCTCTCCTTGCCGATGCCCGCCATGACGCACATACCCTGCGGCTCAATAAAGATCTGACCCTCGGTGCACTCCTTGCTGCCGACGGGCTTGCCGAAAGCATCGTAGGCACGGCGGAACCATGCGCCGTCCCAACCGGCGGTCAGGGTGGCCTGCTCCACGGCATCAATGTGCTTGCGGGCGGCAGCGGCCTCCTCGGTCAGATTCAGATGGTCGCACAGCTGGGCGTATTCGTGGCCGTACTTGACGAACATACCGGCAATGAAAACGCTTTCGGCCACAGGACCCTCGCTGGGGCCGGTGATCTGGAAGCTCTCACCCGGGTGCTCGGAGAAGCAGTTCAGGTTCAGGCAGTCATTCCAGTCGGCGCGGCCGATGAGCGGCAGACCGTGGGGACCCAGATGGGTGCAGGTAAAGTTGAAGCTGCGGCGCAGGTGCTCCATCAGAGTCTGCGCCTTGGTGGCGTCGTTATCAAAGGGTACCTGTTCTTCCAGAATAGACCAGTCGCCGGTCTCCCGCAGGTAGGCGGCGGTACCGGCAATGAGCCACAGCGGGTCATCGTTGAAGCCGGTGCCGATATCCCGGTTGCCCTTTTTGGTCAGGGGCTGGTACTGGTGGTAGGCGCTGCCATCCTCAAACTGGGTGGCGGCAATATCCAGAATGCGCTCCCGGGCGCGGGAGGGGATGATGTGCACAAAGCCCAGCAGATCCTGACAGCTGTCCCGGAAGCCCATGCCGCGTCCGGTGCCGCTTTCGTAGTAGCTGGCAGAGCGGCTCATGTTAAAGGTGACCATGCACTGGTACTGGTGCCAGATATTGACCATGCGGTTCAGCTTTTCCTCGCCGGATTCCAGATGGTAGGTGGACAGCAGCTGCTCCCAGTGGGTGCGCAGGGCGGCGCGGGCGGCATCGACCTGTGCATCGGTGGCGTAGCGCTCCATCATGGCGTGGGCGCGGGTCTTGTTGATGACGCCCGGGGCAATGAACTTCTCCTGCTGCGGGTTCTCGATGTAGCCCAGACCGAACAGGATGCTGTGGCTCTCGCCGGGGGCGAGGGTCAGGTGGATGTGCAACGCACCCACCGGTGCCCAGCCGTGGGCAATGCTGCCGGAGCAGTGCCCAGCGCGGACGGCCTGTGGGTCTGCCGGGCCGCCGTACACGCCGCAGAAGGCATCCCGGGTGGTGTCAAAGCTGTCCACCGGGCAGTTTGCCCAGAACACGGCGTAGTGGTTGCGGCGCTCGCGGTACTCGGTCTTGTGGTAGATGACGCTGCCCTCTACCTCTACCTCACCGGTGGAATAGTTGCGCTGGAAGTTGGAGCTGTCGTCCACGGCATCCCACAGGCAGAACTCCACATAGCTGAACAGATCCAGCTCCTTGACAACAGTGCTGCCGTTGCACACTGTCACCCGGTCCAGCTCACAGGCATCCCCCTTGGGGACGAACAGCTCCTGCCGGGCGGTCACGCCGTCCTTTTTGCCCTCCAGAATGGTGTAGCCCAGACCGTGGCGGCAGCTGTAACTGTCCAGCGGGGTCTTGGTGGGCTGCCAGCCCGGGTTCCATACGGTTTCGCCGTCCTTGATGTAGATCCGGTGGCCGTCCATGTCCAGCGGGGAGTTGTTGTAGCGGTAGCGGGTCAGGCGGCGCATCCGGGCGTCCCGGTAAAAGCTGTAGCCGCCCGCCGTGTTGGAGACCAGACTGAAGAAGTCCTCGCTGCCAAGGTAGTTGATCCAGGGCAGGGGCGTCTGCGGGGTGGTGATGACGTATTCCTTATTCTGGTCATCAAAATATCCGAACTTCATAATGCTTCCTCCTTAAAACTGCGCCTTGTCAGGCGGGCAGTGCGTCAATGGCGAAAACGATTAAGGCGCTGCGAAAGAAGCAATCTCATCACGCTAAGCATACCGTATCCCACCCAAAAATGCAAGAGCTTTTTGCAAAAATCTCAACGGAAATTTTAAAATAATCTGCGAAGCCCCGGCGGTTTTCGGGGACTTTCGGCACGGCGTACACCGGCGAAAGGGCGAACGAAAGACCCGAAACCCCATTTTAAAAGTAATATATACATACGGCCTCCGGCACCGAAAACCATAACGAAACTGCAACGAAAATTTTTTCGTTTTAATCGAAATGTAACGAAAGTGAATCGAGATGCACAATTCTTACAGGTCATATTGGAACAAAATGCCAAAAGTGATGCAGCTGAGCTAAAACTTTTACGTTTTCACTTGATTTTTGGTGCAGAATGCGATATATTGAGGCTGCGAAAACGATTAAGGAACTTGCGAGAAACATCCCGCTGCTCCTATCCTCGGAAGGAGGCTAAAAGATGCCGTCCCTGAAGGATCTGGCGAAAGAATGCGGCGTATCCGTTGCAACCGTCAGTAAGGCGCTGAACGACCAGCCGGACATCGCACCGGCCACGCGGGAGCGCATCCGTGCAGCGGCCCGTTGCATGGGGTACCTGCCCAACGCAGCGGCCCGGGCGCTGAAAACCAACCGCACTTACAATCTTGGCGTTCTGTTCGTAGATGAAAAACAGAGCGGCCTGACCCACGAGTACTTCTCCGCAGTGCTGGACAGCTTCAAGGTAGAAGCGGAAAAGCGCGGCTACGATATCACCTTCATCAACCACAACATCAGCGGCAAGTCCATGAGCTATCTGGAACATTGCCACTACCGGGGTGTGGACGGCGTGGTGATCGCCTGTGTGAACTTTTACGATCCGCAGGTGGTGGAACTGGTCAACGGCGATGTGCCGGTGGTGACCATCGACCATGTGTTCAACAACCGGATGGCGATCCTTTCAGACAACGTGGTGGGCACAAAGGCTCTGGTACAGCAGGCATGGGCCTGCGGACACCGGCGCATCGCCTTCATCCACGGCGAAAAGACCGCCGTTACCGAGAACCGCTTGGCAGGCTTCTATCAAGCCTGCGAGGAGCTGGGGCTGAAGGTGCCGGAGGAGTACGTCCGCTGCGGTGTGTACCACGATGTGGATCGCTGCGCAGAGGAGACCCGGGCGCTGCTGGCACTGCCGCAGCGGCCCACCTGCATCATCTTCCCGGATGACTTTTCCGCACTGGGCGGCTACAACGCCCTGACCGAAGCGGGGTTGAGCATCCCGGAGGACATCTCGGTGATGGGATACGATGGCATCTATCTCTCCCGGGTAGTCAAACCCTCGCTGGTGACCTACCAGCAGAACACAAAATCCCTTGGCAGGCTGGCAGCGGATAAGCTGATCGAGCTGATCGAGCATCCGCGTGTGACTCTGCCGGAGCAGATCCGGGTGTCCGGCAAACTGCTGGACGGCGGCTCCGTCCGCATCCTTTAACAAAGACCCATGACTCCCAGCGCGGAGTTTTTGAGAATGAATTTTTTAATTGGAAAACCATGAAGGAGGTTTACCCTTATGAAAAAGATCTCTCGTCGTAATTTCCTGCTCGCTTCCGGTGTCGTGACTGTTGGTGCTGCTCTGGCAGCCTGCGGCGGCGGTTCTTCCAGCAGCACTGCTGCTTCCTCTGCCGCTCCTGCATCCTCTGCAGCTGCTTCTGCTCCGGCTGCTGCCGAGGGCAAGGTGCTGAACATCTGGTGCTGGAATGATGAGTTCCAGAGCCGCTTCAACGACTACTATCCCGAGGTCAAGGAGATCGCAGCCGACAAGTCCACCACCACCCTGAAGGACGGCACCACCGTGAAGTGGACCATCAACGCCAACGAAAACAACAACTACCAGAACAAGCTGGACGAGGCTCTGCTGAATCAGGATTCCGCTGCCGATGACGACAAGATCGACATCTTCCTGATCGAGGCTGACTACGCTCTGAAGTATGTGGATTCCGACTACGTTCTGGATGTCAAGAAGGATATCGGCCTGACCGATTCCGATCTGGCCGGCCAGTACCAGTACACCAAGGACATCGTTTCTGTGGACGGCAGCCAGCGCGGCACCACTTGGCAGGCTACCCCGGGTCTGTTCGCATACCGCCGCAGCATTGCCAAGGATGTGCTGGGCACCGATGACCCCGCCGAAGTGCAGACCTACCTGTCCGACTGGGATAAGTTCAACGATGTAGCTGCCAAGGCTGCTGCCAAGGGCTACAAGATGCTGTCCGGCTTTGACGATGCATACCGCACCTTCTCCAACAACGTCTCCGCACCTTGGGTCACCGGCACCACCGTTACCGTGGACGAGAACCTGATGAAGTGGGTGGACCAGACCAAGGAGTACACCGACAAGGGCTACAACAACAAGTCCAGCCTGTGGGACAGCCAGTGGGCTTCCGATCAGGGCCCCACCGGTAAGGTGTTCGGCTTCTTCTACTCCACTTGGGGCATCAACTTCACCCTGCTGGGCAACTCTCTGGCAACGCCTACCTCCGAGGGTGGCAAGGAAGAGGTTGGAAACGGCATCTACGGCGACTACGCTGTGTGCGAAGGCCCTCAGCCCTACTACTGGGGCGGCACCTGGATCTGCGGTGCAGCCGGCAGCGACAACCTTGAGACCATCAAGGACGTTATGCTGAAGCTGACCTGCGATGAAGCCATCATGAAGCAGATCACCATGGATACGCAGGACTACACCAACAACGAGAAGGCCATGAACGAGATCGCCAAGAGCGATTACAAGTCCGACTTCCTCGGCGGCCAGAACCACATCGCTCTGTTTGCAGAAGCTGCAACCAAGATCGATATGTCCAACGCCGGCCCGTACGATCAGGGCCTGAACGAGAGCTTCCAGAACGCTTTCAAGGATTACTTCACCGGCAACGTGGAGGAGGATGCCGCCAAGGCAAACTTCGAGACCGCCATCAAGGAGAAGTACCCCGAGCTGACCGACGTGGTCTGGCCCGCATAAGCGGTTTTACTCCGAACTGAAAATTGAAGCAAAGGGGCGGGCGGCGTATCTCGCCCGCCCCTTTGCTTTTGCTGTGACCCGGCAGGAGGGAGGATCTCATGGGAGAGAAAACAAAAAAGAAAGGGTCGATCAGCTACGCGAAATGGGGCTATATCTTCATTGCACCGTTCTTTATCATCTTCGCGGTATTCCAGCTGATCCCTCTGGCATCCACCATCTATTACAGCTTTTTTGAGTATTACCGCAGCGGTCTGAAGATCATCGGACCCAGCTTTGTGGGTCTGAAAAACTACATCACCCTGTTCGCGACCGATCTGCCCAAGTATTTCAGCAACACGCTGATCCTCTGGATCATCGGTTTTATCCCGCAGATCATCGTCTCGCTGCTGCTGGCGGCATGGTTCACCGACCTGCGGCTGAAGCTGAAAGGACAGACCTTCTTCAAGACGGTCATCTACATGCCCAACCTGATCATGGCCTCGGCTTTTGCCATGCTGTTCTTCGCCCTGTTCTCGGATAACGGCCCGGTGAACGCAGTGCTGCTGAGCATGGGCTGGATCAAGACCCCCATCAGCTTTTTGAATACTGTGTGGGGCAACCGTGGTCTGGTGGGCCTGATGAACTTCCTGATGTGGTTCGGCAACACCACCATCATGCTGATGGCAGCCATTATGGGCGTGGATCCCACCCTGTACGAGGCTGCAGAGCTGGACGGCTGCACCCCGAACCAGATGTTCTGGAAGATCACCCTGCCCCTGATCCGCCCCATTCTGGTCTATGTGATGATCACCTCCATGATCGGCGGCCTGCAGATGTTCGATGTGCCGCAGATCCTGACCAACGGCAAGGGCGGCCCCGACCGTACCTCCACCACCATGATCATGTACCTGAACAACCACCTGTTCAGCAAGAACTACGGCATGGCCGGTGCAGTATCTGTGGTGCTGTTCCTTGTGTGTGCAGTGCTGTGCGTCGTCGTGTACTTCTCGCTGACCAAGGAGGATGACGGCCTGACCAAGGCTCAGCGCAAGGAACTGAAAGCAGCCAAGAAGGCTGCTGCCAAAGGAGGGAAATAAGTATGGCACATACGCCTAAAAACCAGTCCGAAAAGGCGATCCTGACCGCCCGCCGTGCGTGGTGCTATCTGGTGCTGGTGCTGATCAGCTTTCTGTGCCTGTTCTTCTTCTATGTGCTGATCATCAACTCCACCCGCACCCACTTCGAGATTCAGAAGGGCTTCTCGCTGATGCCGGGCAAGTCCATCATCACAAACTTCCGCAACGTGCTTACGGATGCCAACATCCCCGTGATGAGCGGCATCCGCAACAGCCTGCTGGTGTCTGCCTGCTCGGCAGCGCTCAGCGTCTACTTCTCGGCACTGACGGCCTACGGCATCTACGCCTATAACTTCAAATTCAAAAAGGCTGCCTTTGCCCTGATTTTGCTCATCATGACCATGCCCACACAGGTGTCCGCACTGGGCTTTCTGCAGTTGATCTCCAAGATGGGGCTGAAAAACAGCTTCATCCCTCTGATCGTTCCCAGCATTGCGGCACCCACCGTGTTCTTCTTCATGAAGCAGTATCTGGATGCCTCCCTTCCCATGGAGATCGTGGAAGCCGCCCGCATTGACGGTGCAGGCGAGTTCTATACCTTTAATAAGATCGTGCTGCCCATCATGAAGCCGGCTCTGGCTGTGCAGGCCATCTTCTCCTTCGTGGCCAGCTGGAACAACTATTTCATCCCGGCTCTGGTGTTGGACACTGCCGACAAAAAGACCCTGCCGATCCTGATCGCTCAGCTGCGCAGCGCGGACTTCCTGAAGTTCGATATGGGCAAGGTGTACATGATGGTGGCCATCGCCATTCTGCCGGTCATCGTCGTCTACCTGCTGCTGTCCAAGTTTATCGTCCGTGGCGTTGCGCTTGGTGGCGTCAAGGGCTAAAATTCCGACATCTCTGTTACAGCATAGCAAAGCCCCCGGGGGTCACACCCTCGGGGGCTTTGTGCATGATAAAAGCTTAAACCAATATTCCATCGCAATGGTCGATCTCGTGCTGGATGATCTGCGCCGTCCAGCCGGTAAAGGTCTTGATGCGCGGTTTGCCGTCCATGGTCTGATACTGCACCTTGATGCTCTGGTAGCGCTTTGTTTTTCGCACACCCTCCAGCGAAAGACAGCCCTCCTCGGCTTCGTACTGGCCGGATTTTTTCAGGATGACCGGGTTGAACAGCACCAAATACCCGTCCTCAGCTTCCACTGCAATGATGCGCTTGAGCACGCCGATCATGTTGGCCGCCATGCCTACACAGCCGTCGGCGTGGGCGGTCAGGGTCTCCAATAAGTCCCGGGCAACAGGGGCATCCTTCGGGGTGGCAGGGGCGGACTTCTGCGCCAGAAACAGCGGGTCGTGCATGATAGGCTGGATCATAGTAATATCTCCTTTATTCTTCAGTGCAGCTTAAAAAGATGCCTGCCAGCAGCCCGATGACCGCCGGGAGCACCCAGCCAAAGCCCAACGCCGCCAGCGGCAGGGCGTTGGCAAGAGCAGAAAGCGGGCCAAGCGGCAGCGCGGCGGCAATGCTCTGCACGGCAGTGCAGCCGATGCACAGCGGATAGACCCGGCGGCGCTGTTCCAACCCGGGCACGAAGGAAAGCGTAATCAGCACAATGGCTACCGGGTACAGGGCGTTGAGCACCGGGACGGATAACCGTAGGATATCTGCCAGCCCCAGATTTGCGATCAGCATACTGGCAGCGGCAAAAAAGGCGGCAAGAGCAGGGTAGGGGATGCGGGGAAGCAGGGTGTGGAAATACTCCCCCACACAAGCGATCAGCCCCACACAGGTGTTGAAGCAGGCCAGCATAAAGATGGCGGCAAGAAGCACCAGTCCCGCTTTGCCGAACAGCCGCTCGGCCAGCACGGTCAGCACCTCGGCACCGGTGGCAAGGCCGGGCGCGGCGGCACCGGTCAGTGCTCCGGCGTGTCCCAGCATGGTGTAGACCGCCAGCAGCAGCCCGCCCGCCACAAGCCCTGCACGGATGGCACTGCGCTGCACGTCCTGCTCCCGGGCAACGCCTTGCGCCCGGATGTTCATGGCGATGACCGCACCAAAGTTCAGCGCCGCAAGGGCGTCCATGGTCTGGTAGCCGTACAATACGCCCTGTAACACGACTGCGGAACGATACGTCTCGGTGGGCGCAGCGTACTGCGCCGCCAACGGGTGCAGCAGACAGCCGCCGAACAGAATCAGAATCAGAACCAGCAGGCAGGGGCAGAGCAGCCTGCCCAGCCAGCGGGTGAGCCTGTCCGGGTGCAACGCTACCAGAAAGGCTGCCCCGAAGAACAGCACGGAGTACCCCAGTTGAAGCCCGGCACTGCTGCCCAGCAGCGGGGTGAGCATGGCAAAGGAGGTGCTTGCGGTGCGCGGAATGGCCAGACACGGCCCGATGGACAGATAGATCAAAATCATGAACACCTGCGCGAACACCGGATGCACCCGCCCGGCCAACTTGTCCAGACCGTCAGCCCGCGCCACCGCGATGACCCCCGCAACCGGCAGACCTACGGCGCTGATAGCAAGCCCCAGAAAGGCGGGCCAGAGGTTTACCCCGGCCTTTGCACCCAGATCGGGCGGGAAGATCAGGTTGCCCGCCCCGAAAAACATGGAAAACAACGTAAAACCGACAAGCAACAGCTTGCGGCCCTTGAGCGCTTGCGTCAAAACTGTCCCCTCTTTCCTACGCCGGTGCCAAAGTTGCACCGCATATTGTATCCAGTTTACACCGGATGTAAATTCATGTCAAGCACACAACGGTTGAATAAAAGTATATACAGCGCGAGCCGACCCGCCGCAGATGGTGCACAGGTCATTCCCCTTTGCGGGGCGGTATGGTATACTATACCTTATAATAGGCAGGGGAAGAGGGCAGTTTATGAAGCAGAACAAGCAATTTTTTCGCCGTCTGCTGGCGGTGGCGTTCTGGCTGGCGGTTTGGCAGGCCGCAGCTATGGCCATCGGGCAGGAGGTGTTTTTGGTATCGCCGGTGCAGGCGCTGCGCACCTTGGTACAGCTGTTGCCAAGGGCGGATTTCTGGCAGCGGGTGTGCTTCAGCTCCGGGCGCATTTTGCTGGGCTTTTTGCTGGGCGCAGTGGTCAGTGTAGCGCTGGCGATATGTGCCGCCCGGTGGAGCGCCGCCGATGCGCTGCTGGCTCCGGTGATGCAGCTGGTCAAGGCTACGCCGGTGGCAAGCTTTATCATTCTGGCACTGGTCTGGGTGCGGGGCAGCGCCCTTTCGGTGCTTATCAGCTTACTGATGGTGCTGCCGGTGCTGTACGGTGCGGTGCGCACCGGTATTGCCGGGGCAGACGTGCAGCTGCTGGAAATGGCAGAGGTGTTCCGTCTGCCTGCAGGCCGCCGCCTGCGGGCGATCTGGCTGCCTGCGGTGTTGCCGGCCTTCCGGCAGGGGTGCAGCGTGGCGCTGGGCATCTGCTGGAAAAGCGGCGTGGCGGCCGAGGTCATCGGCTTGCCCAACGGCAGCATCGGCGATGCGCTGTACCGTGCCAAGATCACCCTTTCCACCGGGGAACTGTTTGCGTGGACCTTTGTCATCATTCTGCTGAGCGCAGGCTTTGAAAAGCTGTTCCTGTTTGCACTGGATAAGGCCGTGGGCGCAGTGCTGGGAGAGGAGGGGGCAAAATGCTGAAGATCCAACACCTGACAAAGCAGTTCGGCGCGGTACCGCTCTTCACCGGCCTGTGCATGGAGGTGGACGCTCCCGCGGTGCTGTGGGCGCCCAGCGGCTGGGGCAAGACCACCCTACTGCGCATCCTGATGGGGCTGGAACGTCCCACCACCGGCAGCGTGGAGGGCGTAGGCCGGGTGGCGGCGGTCTTTCAGGAGGACCGCCTTTGCCCCCAGCTGAACGCGGTGCAGAACGTCACCTTGGTGCTTCCGGGGGCGGAAAGCCAGTACAAAGAGCAAATCACAAGCGATTTTCAACAGTTTGGAATGAATACTGCCGCCTTGCAGCTGCCTGCTCGCAGGCTTTCCGGCGGGCAAAAGCGGCGAGTGGCGCTGCTGCGGGCGCTGTGGGCATCCAGCGACACCCTGCTATTGGACGAGCCCTTTACCGGCATGGACCCGGACACCTTGCAGCGGGCGGCGGCGCTGCTGCGGCAGCGCTGCGCGGGCAAGCCGGTGCTGCTGGCTACCCACGATGAAAGCGCCATCCGCGCCCTTGGCTGGCCGGTGGTGGAACTGGAAAAGCTGCTTTAAAATTACCTAAAAAGCAAGGACGTGCAGCCCGCGGGCTGCACGTCCTTGCTTATAGAACATTCTTTAACTGAACAGGCTTTTAGTGTTGTGAGAATATACGGATAGTACTAAACCGACACAGATATACAGCATAAGCACCGAGCTGCCGCCTGCGGAGTAGAAGGGGAGGGTAACGCCGATGACCGGCAGAACCCGCAGGTTCATGCCCACGTTCACGGCGATCTGCGCCATCAGGGCACCGCCGATACCGGCGCAGATGTAGCTGCCCAGCAGATCTTCGCTGCGGGCACCGGTGGCAAAGGTCTTGATCACCAGCGCCAGCAGAACGCCCAGCACTACGCAGCAGCCCACAAAGCCCACCACGTTGCCGATCCAGCTGAGGATGAAGTCATTGTGGGCGTTGGGCACGCTGTAATACCGGCCGGTGAATAGACCGTTGCCAAAGATGCCGCCGGAGCCCAGCGCGATCTCGCCGCGCTGCTGCTGGTAGATGATGTTCTTCCATACTGTCTCGCTGGGGGCCCAGCCGGTGGTGTTTTCCGGGTCCAGCACCGCCAGAATGCGGTACCACTGGTATCCCTTGCCAATCTTATCGCTGAAAAAGGCAAAGGCCACCGCCACGGCGGTGCCCGCCGCCGCAAAGGCTGCAAAGATATACTTCCAGCTCAGCCCCGCCGCAAACATCATGCAGCAGCCGATGATGCCGTAGATGATGGCGGTGCCGTCGTCGCCCTGCACATGGATGATAGCAATGGGCACCAGCAGGTGCAGCAGCAGCTTTGCCAGCTCTTTTGGCTCATTGATGCGGCTGCGCACGTTGTTCAGGTGCATGGCAAAGGTCAGGATAAAGCTGATCTTTGCCAGCTCTGTGGGCTGAAAGGTAAAGCCGCCCAGTTTATACCAGGAGTAGTTGTCGGTATCACCGGCGTTGTAGCCGATGGTCAGCGGGCCGATGGACACGTTGCGGATGACCAGCGTGGGCAGCACAAGACCCCACGTCAGCACAACGTGCACCGGCCACACCTTTACAAGGCTGCGGTAGTCCACGCAGGAGAGCAGCAGCGCAATCACGATGCCAATGGCGGCAGCGCCCGCCTGCACCAGTGCGCGGCGGTAGTCGCCAATGCCGATGATGGCACCGGTCACCTCATCGGTGGCAAAGCCGTTGCCCTGCTTGGCTGCCCAGGAGGACAGTGCCAGCACCGCCATCACGCTGCTGAAAATGCACAGCAGCAGATACATCTTATCGGTGCGCTTAAAATATTGTCGAATGCTATCCAAAGAAAGCACCGCCTTTCGTCAGAACAGTCTGCCGGGACGTGCCTGCGTACAGGCGATAAAAACCCAGCATATTGCTATTATACACAAACCTTTGCGCCAATGCAATGCGCCGGGTGTGACGGAATGGTAAAACATTGCCGGGATGCTTGACAAAGCTCCGGCAGCAGCCTACAATGAACCTGTGGGCGCAGCCTTGCGCACAACAGCCCCGGCGGTGTGCCGGGGGAGAGGAACGGAAAAGAAGAAATGGAACATACAGTTTATCGCCGTCTGCTCAGCGCGGTGTGTGCCATTGCGCTGGCCTTTACGGCAGTGTGCCCGGCAGTGGCTGCCGCGCCGGAGGAAACCACCGGCACCCCCCAGACCCTGACCGCTTCCGAGGTAAAGGAGATGCAGCAGACGGATGTCGCCGTCACCGCCCTGACCGACAGTGCCGCCTACGCCGGGATGTCGGAGGAAGAGCGTCAGGCCGCTGCGCTGGCACAGCTGGACGCGCTGGCGGCACAGGGGCTTATAAAAAAGGACAGCATCTATGTGGATGCGAAAAACGGCATGGTAAGCTTTACTTACAGCTGCGGCGCACTGGGCGGTATTCTGCTCACCGATACCGAGAGCGAGGCGGACGCCGCCCTGCCCGGGCCGGAGATGGAGGATGCGCCCGCCCTGCTCGCTGCCGAGAACGGCACGGTGGGCAATGCGGTCATCTACTATGCCTTTGATAATGGAGTCAACAGTAACCGCTACCCCTACTATTCTTATATGAAGGACTACTGGAACGGCTACGGGCTGGACACCCATCTGGACATGATGGTGACTGTCTCCGACCTGAAGCGGATGGCAGACTACGACCTTGCCATCCTCAGCGCCCACGGCGCGTACTATACCTATGAGTACGGCTGGCTGTGGAAAAAACAGGCCACCGCGCCCATCATCCTGCTGCTGGAAAAATCTGATTTCTGGAACGACCTGCGCTACGGCTTGGAGCTGCTTAGCCACCGGGTCATCAAGGTGAACGGCTGCTACGCCGTCACCGGGGACTTTTTCGGCAATGCCTACCGGGGCGGTAAGCTGAACGGCACCATCGTACTTTCGGAGACCTGCGAGTTCTACGGACGCAGCGGCCATGTGGACACCGCTCTTTCGGACGGGCTGCTCTCCGGCGGGGCAAAGGCCGTGGCAGGCTTTGTGAATAACGTATACAGTGTGTACTCCCGCAGTATGCTGTGGGCGACCGTGAACCGCATGATCGAGGGCGAGACCTTGCAGCAGGCCATTGATTACGGCCTTGAGGTCTATGGCGAAAACGACATCGTGTGGTATCTCAACCAGAACACCGGGCGGCATCCCCACTCGGCGGCGTCCTATCCCATCATTCAGGGCGATGCCGCTGCTCGGCTCACCGCGCCCGGCATGTTGACGAACGGCGCTGCGGAGCAGCAGACTCCTGCCGCCGCCTGACCATTGCACTTTTGTGTGTTTTATATTATACTTAGGGATGGCAGAGTGTCTGCCATCCCTTTTTTGAAACGATGAGGTAACCTTCATGTCAGAATATATCACCCATTCCCGCACCGAAACGGTGGCGCTGGGCAAGCGGATGGCCGCTGTGCTGGCTCCCGGGGCGCTGATCGCCTTTACCGGCGGTCTGGGCGCTGGCAAGACCGCCTTTACCGAGGGTCTTGCCGAGGGTCTGGGCTGCACCGACCCGGTGTCCAGCCCCACCTTTGCTATCGTGAACTACTACCGGGGCCCGCGCCCGCTGGCGCACTTTGACCTGTACCGCATTTCCACCGAGAACGACCTGTGCGCGGCAGGCTTCTACGATTATCTGGATCAGGGCGCTGTGGTGGCGGCAGAGTGGAGCGAAAACTTTGCCGACCTGCTGGCGCTGGAAAACCCCATCCGGGTGAACATCGAACGTCTGGACGATACCACCCGCAAGATCACCATTGAGGGGGTGACGGTATGAACATTCTGGCCGTGGATACGGCGGGCAAGACCGCCGGTGTGGCTCTGCTGCAGGATGATCGCCTGCTGTACGAGGTATATCTGGACGGCGGCATGACCCACAGCGAAACGCTGATGCCCATGATCGACAGCTGCTTAAAGATGTGCGGGCTGACCTGCGCGGACATCGACCTGTACGCCGTCAACGCAGGCCCGGGCAGCTTTACCGGCCTGCGCATCGGGCTGGCCGCCGTCAAGGGGTTGGCCTTCCCGCGCGAGACGTTGTGCGCCCCGGTGTCCACCTTGGAAGCGCTGGCTGCTGCCCACACCGGCGAGGGCACGGTGCTCTGTGCACTGGACGCCCGCCGCGCACAGGTGTACAGTGCTGCATTTGACCTTGCCACCCACACCCGCCTGCTGGACGATGACGCCCGGGCGGTGACAGATCTGGCGGATTTTGTAGAAAATTGCAAAAAGCCTCTGTTTTTTGTTGGTGATGGTGCGGGTCTGTGCTATAATAAATACAGCAATGTGCCGGGCGTGCTGCAAACACCCCCGGCGCTGCGGGGCGGCCGTGCCGCTGCCGTAGCACTTGTGGCAAAGCAGATGGCCGCAGCCGGGCAGGCTGTGCTGCCGGAGGCGCTGCTGCCGGACTACCACCGTCTCAGTCAGGCGGAGCGGGAGCGGGCGGAGCGTCTGGCTGCCGAAGCCGCAGCAAACAAACAATAAAAGAGGAACTGTGACCACTCACAGGGAAAGGACGTTTTTCCATGGCAAAACCCATCGCACTTGCCGCCGACCACGGCGGATTTGAACTGAAAGAGGCTGTCAAGGCACATCTGGAGGAGCTTGGTCTGGAGTATATCGACTTTGGCACCCACAGCACCGACAGCGTGGACTACCCCGATATGGCTGTGCCCGCCTGTGACGCAGTGGTGAGCGGCCAGTGCGAGAAAGCACTGCTGTTCTGCGGCACCGGTGTGGGCATCAGCATGGCAGCCAACAAGATCAAGGGCATCCGCGCCTGCTGCTGCTCCGACAGCTTCAGCTGCGAGTATACCCGCCGCCACAACGACGCCAACGCCCTGTGCATGGGCGGCCGTGTAGTGGGTGCAGGCCTTGCCTGCCAGCTGGTGGACATCTTCCTGAACACCGAGTTTGAGGGCGGCCGCCATCAGCGCCGCATCGACAAGCTGACCGCACTGGAAAACCGCTGATTGAAATTTTTGTAATTTCACAGAGAAGCTTGCACTGCAAGCTTCTCTGTGAAAAAAGCTATTTGTGCGCCCACCGGGCGGGCAAGACCACAGATCAGTACCCGATAGAATGTTCTATATAAATTAAGGAGCGTGTTTTTATGACCCCGATGATCGTTGAACATCCGCTGCTGCAGCACAAGATCAGCCTGCTGCGCAACAAACAGACCGGCACCAAGGAGTTCCGTGACCTCGTTGGCGAGATCGCAACGCTGCTGTGCTACGAGGCTACCCGCGATCTGCCGCTGGAAGAGGTGGAGATCGAGACCCCCATCACCATGGCAAAGACCAAGGTGCTGGCAGGCCGCAAGCTGGCTCTGGTGCCCATCCTGCGCGCCGGCATGGGTATGCTGGACGGTATGCTGACCCTGCTGCCCGCTGCCAAGGTCGGCTTCATCGGCCTGTACCGCGACGAAAAGACCCTGCAGCCCGTGGAGTACTTCTGCAAGCTGCCGCAGGATATCGCCGAGCGTGACGTTCTGGTGCTGGATCCCATGCTGGCTACCGGCGGCAGCGCCATCGACGCCATCACCCAGATCAAGAAGCACGGCGCAAAGCGCATCAAGTTCATCGGTCTGCTGGGCGCACCGGAGGGCATCAAGGCTCTGCACGAGGCACACCCCGATGTGGACATCTATCTGGGCGCACAGGACGACCGCCTGAACGAGAATGGCTACATCGTGCCCGGTCTGGGCGATGCAGGCGACCGTATCTACGGCACCAAGTAAAAACAACATAAAGCTTTTCGCCGCCGCCTCCCGCCCGGAGACGGCGGCTTTTTGCGTCTGCCGTTTCCCTCCACGACCCCTTCCCGTGAAAAGAGGAACTCGGAGCGCCCGCAGGCGCTCCGAGTTCCTGAATAAAACGATAATTCCTTGATTTATGGCCAGAGCAAAGCGGAGGCCATTAAAATCGTCCGGCGTTATACTTCGCTGTTGCGCAGAAAACGCACCAGCAGGGGCAGCTCGTACAGCAGCATCAGCAGCCAGCCCACCGCGTAGCTGAAGGGCAAGGCTTCGATGTCCATCTTCAGCACCAGCACAAACAGGGCGGCGGCAGCCACACGACCGCCCATGTTCAGCATACTGCTGTTCAGGGTGACCTTCAAATCGCCCATGCCCCGGAAAAAGCCCTGAATGCCGTTGGTGGCGGCGGGCATCAGATAAAACAGCGAGATGGTGCGCAAAAACCGCACGCCAAGGTCCACCACAGCAGGGTCGGCGGCAAACAGCCGGATGATGGGCTCGGCAAACAGCAGGCAGACACCGGTAAGTAACAGCGCATAGACGAATTCGATGCGCATACCGCAGTGGTAGCCCTGCCGTACCCGGTCGGTCTTGCCCGCGCCCCGGTTCTGTGCCATCAGGGTGGTCATGGCGTGGCCAATGTTCTGCTGCGGGGTGTAGGCAAAGTCGTCGATGCGGGAGGCGGCGGTAAAGGCCGCCATAGCGTTGACGCCCATGGTGTTCACGATGGCCTGCACCGCAATTTTGCCCAGCTGCACCGTGGCCTGCTGCATGGCGCTGGCCCAACCGTAGCTCACGGTCTTGCGCAGCAGTTTGCCGTCATACACCAGCCACCGCCTGCCCAGCTGTAAGATTGGTACCTTATAGCGGATGTACACCACGCACAGCAGGCAGCAGGCGGCCTCGCTGAGCACGGTGGAAAGAGCGCAGCCCTCGCTGCCCCAGCCCAGTGCCTCCACAAAAAACAGGTCGCCGCCAATGTTCAGCACCGCACTGATCATCAAAAAATACAGCGCACTCTTGCTGTCGCCCAGCGCACGCATGGTGGCGGCAAGAAAATTATAGAAGAAGGTGAAGATCAGCCCCGCAAACACGATACGCAGGTAGTTCACTGCAATGGGCAGAATAGCCGCAGGCACCTGCAGCAACCGCAGCAGCGGGTCTGCCAGAAGCACGCACAGGGCAGAGAAGGTCAAAGAGAACACCGTGCCCGCAATGGCGGTGGTGGATACCTGCCGCTCCACCAGCTCGGTGTCCCCCGCGCCAAAGGCGGTGCTGACCAGAATGCCCGCGCCCAGACACATCCCGTTGATGAACAGGATGGCAAGGGTCATCAGGGGGTTCGAGGTGCCCACGGCAGCCAGTGCGTCCTCGCCCACAAACTTGCCCACGATGATACTGTCGGCGGCGTTGTAGGTAAGCTGGAACAGGTTGCCCAGCACCAGCGGAATGGTAAATTTGATCAGCAACGGCGTAATAGCACCGCTGGTCATGTCCTTGGTCATGAAAAACGTCCTCTTTCCTATTTATGGAAGCAGCCGCTTACACGATGCTGGCGCGTCCGCTGAAAATGGCCAGCGCCGCGCGGCTGTTGCAGTTGGCCAGCAGCTGGGCTGCGGCGTGCAGGGCAGCACCGGCGCTGACCGAAGCAGGGATGGCATCGGTGCGCAGCACCTGCTGGGCAGCCCGCTGGGCGTCACGGCTGGCCACGGCGGAAACGTTATCTACCACATAGCTGTTGTAGTTTTCCGGCACGATGCCGTAGCCGATATCCGGGATGCCGTGGGGGCCGGTAAGCCCGCCGCCCAGCACCTGATTTTCATACGGCTCCACCGCCACGATGCGCACATCGTTCGTCCATGCCTTGATGGTCTCGCCCACGCCGGTCACCGTGCCGGCGCTGCCCACGCCGATGGTAATGGCGTCCACAAGGCTCTTGTTCTGCCGGGCAATGCTTTGCACGATGGCAGGGCCGGTGACCCGGCGGTGGTACTCCGGGTTGTCGTCGTTGGCCAGCCAGTTCATATAGTACCAGCCGTTCGCGGCGGCGGTCTGCGCCGCCAGCGCCCGTGCCCCGGCCAGACCGCTGCGGGCAGGGCTGTGCCGGATCTGCGCACCCAGCCGCAGCAGGTACTCCTGCCGCAGGGCAGGGGCATCCTCCGGCATCACCAGCACGATGGGGTGCCCGGCGGTCAGGCTGGCCAGCGTAAGGGCAGTGGCAAAGGAACCGGAGGCTGCTTCAATGATGGGCTGCCCCGGGGCAAGCTGCTTTTTTTCAATGGCAAGGGCCAGCATCCCCTCGGCAAGGCCGTCCCGGGCGGTGCCGGTGGGGCCGTTAAAATCCAGATACGCGTACAGATGTCCCTTCAGCCCGCAGGCGGCGGCATAGCCCCGCAGCTCCACAATGGGGCAGGCAGTGGTAAGGGTCTGGTAAAAATTAGAGTAGATCGGCACAAGGGCACTCCTTTCTCTTGGGATACAACACTATTATCCTAACGCAAAGCCCCCGGCTGCGTCAAGATACCTTTTGGCAAAAACAGCGAATTTTGGGCAGATATTTCAGAAAAAACTCCAAAATCCCCTTGACAAGGGGCAGGGGTTCTGGTATACTCCATCCGTAAAGCAAAAAAACTTTACAACACAGCAAGCACAGACAGCAGAGCACCGGGGGTCAACAGCAATGGCAAAAGATCTGGAAATGGGGTATCTGCTGGATTTTTATGGCGAGGTGCTTACCCAGAAGCAGCGCGAGATGCTGCGCCAGTATTATAACGATGACCTTTCGCTGAGCGAGATCGGCGAGAACTTCGGCATCACCCGGCAGGGCGCACGGGACGCCATCAAGCATGGCGAGACCACCCTGAAGGAACTGGAAGAAAAGGTAGGCTTTGCAGCCCGCTACCGGCGGGTGCAGCAGAAGCTGGAACAGCTGGAACAGCTGGTCATCGACACCCGGTTCGAGTGCACCGGCCCCCGCGCTAATATCACCACCACGGAATATGTGGAAACGCTGACAAAAATGCTGGAGATCATCCGCTCGATGGATGAAGCGAACGAAAGCTGATCGAATTTTGAAAGGAGCACCGCACAATGGCATTTGAATCCCTGACCGACCGCCTTGCCGGTGTATTCAAAAAACTGCGCGGTCACGGCAAGCTGACCGAGGCAGATATCAAAGCCGCCATGCGCGAGGTGCGGATGGCTTTGCTGGAAGCCGATGTCAACTACAAGGTTGCCAAGGACTTCTGCGCAAAGGTGTCCGAGCGTGCCATGGGGCAGGAGGTCATGGAGAGCCTGACCCCCGCCCAGCAGGTGGTCAAGATCGTCAATGAGGAGCTGGTAGCCCTCATGGGCGGCAGCGAAGCCGCCCGCCTGAACATCAAGAACAAGGGCCAGACGGTCATCATGCTCTGCGGCCTGCAGGGCAACGGTAAAACCACCCACGCGGCAAAGCTTGCCAAGTTTTATATCAAGCAGGGCCGCCGCCCCATGCTGGTGGCTTGCGATATCTACCGCCCTGCGGCTATTGACCAGCTACAGGTGGTGGGCAAGCAGGCCGGTGCGCCGGTGTTCACCCTGCCCGGCGCAAAGCCGCCGGAGATCGCCCGCAAGGCGCTGGCGCACGCCAAGGACTACGGCAACGACATTGTCATTCTGGATACGGCAGGCCGCTTGCAGATCGACGAAGTGCTGATGCAGGAGCTGGTGGACGTCAAGGCCGCCGTTCCCGTGGACGAGACCCTGCTGGTGGTGGACGCCATGGCCGGTCAGGACGCCGTCAACGTGGCCAAGACCTTCAACGAGACGGTGGGCGTGGATGGCATCATCCTCACCAAGACCGACGGCGATACCCGCGGCGGTGCAGCGCTTTCCGTTCTGGCCGTTACCGGCAAGCCCATCAAGTTTCAGGGCACCGGCGAAAAGCTGGATGATCTGGATGTGTTCCACCCGGACCGCATGGCAAGCCGCATCCTTGGCATGGGCGATGTGCTCAGCCTGATCGAGCGCGCACAGGATGCCGCCGATGAAAAGGCTGCTGAAGAGACTGCCAAGCGGTTGATGGAAAACAAGTTCGATATGAACGATATGCTGGAGCAGTTCGCCCAGATCCGCAAGATGGGCGGCGCAGGCGCGATGCTCAGTATGCTGCCCGGCGCTTCCGGCATTGACGCCAGCCAGATCGACGATAAAGCCTTTGACCGCATCGAGGCCATGATCTATTCCATGACCAAAGAGGAGCGGGAAAAGCCCTCCATCATCAACCCCAAGCGCAAGCGCCGCATTGCCGCAGGCAGCGGTACCCGCGTAGAGGACGTGAACAAGCTGCTCAAGCAGTACGAGATGATGCAGAAGATGATGAAGCAGTTCAAGAAGAGCCCCAAGGGCTTTGCCCGCCGTCTGGGCGGCATGATGGGCAACCCCAACGCCTTCCGCGGACTGAAATAACAACGGTATACAACCCCGGCGGGGTTTGTAACATATATCAAAAACAACAATTTTTGGAGGATATCTATTATGGCAGTTAAGATTCGTCTGCGCCGCGTTGGCGCCAAGA
>OODL01000801.1_pt1 | contig 33781 bp, 29 predicted proteins | sample 1671181 | NCBI WGS metagenome assembly OODL01 (sample SAMN06348130, study PRJEB24527) | human gut metagenome | biome: human gut; feature: ankylosing spondylitis patient; material: feces | host: Homo sapiens | place: China | collected 2015-10 | reverse complement strand
CCGGGCAGGGACGCGTGGCGGGCGACGTGCCCGGCGGCAGGGAGGTCTGTCCCCCGCTGGCCGAAGCCGGGGCCTGTAGCGTGCCCGACCTGCCTCCCATGCCGGAAACGGGGCGGGCCTTTCCTTCGTTGCGCAGCTGGCGGCATGAGGCGGAGCGGCACTATGTGGCCCGGGTACGGGCGCTGTGCGGCGACGATGCCCGGGCCGCCGCACGCATGGCCGGTGTCTCCCGCGGGCACTGGTACGAACTGCTGAAAAAATACGGTTTCTAGGCCCGCAGGGTGCTGCCTGAAAAGCGCGCAAAGGCTTGCGGCAGGCCGGGAAAGCGGATACAAGGGGAGAAGGGACATTTCCCAGCTTTGTGAGAAAGGATTACCTAGGCATGAGCAATCCCATTACCGTGAAAGGCTATGTCTGTTCTGTGCCCCGTGCCGCCGATGCGCGGCAGGCCAGTGTGGCTGTGGTGCAGGACGATGTGGAATATCGCATCATCCCTCGTGGCGCCGGTGCCGATCTGGCCGACGAGGTGAGCGCCCTGGTGGAAGTGACCGGCCTGCTGGAGCAGGTGGACGAGGTCAACTACATCCAGGTCCGCGGCTATACGCTGGTGGACGATACTTCTTCCTGGGACGACGACGAATAGCGCTTTCACGGAACGCACGCCGGACCGGTACTGACGCCGGCGGCGGGCGTTGCCGCGCTGTTTCCCGGTTACCGCAGGACGGCATGGCCGTCATGTCCGCTGCACGTCAGGCGTGCAGGTCTGGGCGTGCGTCCCCGGGAACGTCCTTCGGGACCTGATATGAGGCGAGGCATGCAGGGCATGCCCCGTCTGTTGTCGCACGATATGTGGAGACGGCGGGAACGCATCACGCGTTCCCGCCGTCTTTTTTATGGGCATCAGCCTGTTGGGCGCCACGGCCCGAAACGAAAGACCACCCGCCGTGCGGGTGGTCTTGATGTATCCAATATCCCCTAGCGGCGGCGGATCACGGAGGGCAGGGCAAAATACAGACGCGCGGCCAGGTCGAAGCAGGCCCCGGGCAGATAGCTGGCCCACCAGAACAGGCGGTATTTGCGCGAGCCGTCACGCCAGGGCCGGATGACGGCGCGGGCCTCGCTGCCGCGCCCTTCGCGCCACAGGCTCACGGCCTTCTGAAAGGCGGCGCGGCGCGTCAGCAGGCTGACGAGTTCGGGATGCGCCGCATCATAGCCGGGCCAGAGGCGGCGGTGCTTTTCCAGGATGTACAGGGTCTCGTCCGCGAACTGGCCGAACTTGCGGAAGGTGGTGTTGTTGCCGTGCACCCGCCACAGGGTCAGGGGCGCGTCCACATGATCCAGTTCCCAGTCATGGGCCACGCGGTAGAAGATATCGGCCTCCTCGCAAACGTTGAGGCTCTCGTCGAACCAGACCGGCGCGCCTCCCTCACGGGCGGGCGGGCAGACCACGCTGTCCAGGGCCGCGCGGGAGAGCATGGCCGAGGACATGGAGATCCACTGCCGTTCCATGAGGGCGGCAAAGGCCTTGCCGCGCTGGGGGCGGGATTCGGCGAACAGGCGCTTCAGCACATGTTTGCCGTCGAAGATCTCGGTATCGGTGCTGACCAGGCCCACATGCGGATCGGCTTCGAAGCAGGCCACCTGACGGGCCAGCTTTTCGGGCCGCCACAGGTCGTCGCAGTCCAGAAAGGCCACATAGCGGCCCCGGCTCCGGGCGATGGCCAGATTGCGGGCCGCGCCCAGGGGCACGGTCTCTTCGCCGCGAAAATAGCGCAGGCGGCCGGCCAGCCCGGCATGGCCCCTGGCTATCTGCGGGCTGCTGTCCGTGGAGCCGTTGTCCCAGAAGATGACCTCGAAATCGGTGAAGGTCTGGGCGGCCAGGCTGTCCAGGGTCTCCTGCAGATGCTCGGAGCTGTTCAGGCAGTTCATGATGACGGAGACCACGGGGGCCTCGGACATGGGGACATGATGCATGGATGTACCTCGCGATGACGGGGACGACAGGTTCATGGAGCGTACGGGCCGGAAGACCCAGAGACGGCACAGCAGATAGAGGAAGAGCGGGGCCGCCAGGGAGGCGGCAGGCAGGGCCAGACCGTGGGGGACGCCGCACCAGCCGAGCCCCCGGGCGAACAGGTCGCCCAGCCAGAGGCCCGCGCCCTGCACCAGGACGAAGCGGGGCAGCATGCGGGCGTGGTCGCCGCTCCTGATGCCGAACGTCCAGAAACAGTGCCCGGCATAGGCGGCCAGCAGGGCCAGCAGCCCGGCAAGGCCATGGGCCGCCGGGGCGGGCCAGCGGGCCCAGCTGACGAGCAGATGGCCCGCCCAGAGATAGCAGAGGGTGGCGCTGCTGCCCACCATGCCGAAACGGAGCAGGGAACGGGACAGCAGGCTGCGGGCAAAGGCCGTGGTCTCGGACAGTATCGTCATGGCATGTTCGGGTGGCATGCGCCGGGCATGGCCCCGTACCGGCAGGGGCCGGACGGGCGGAGCCGCCTGCGGCGGCTCCGTTATCGGGAAAGGTCAGGCCAGGGTTGCCGTGATGACGTCGCAGATGTGTTCCACATCGGCGGCGCTCAGGCCGGGATGCATGGGCAGGGTCACCAGTTCGCCGTAAAGCTGCTCCGTCACGGGCAGGGGCAGGGAGCCCGGAGCGGGACGGAACAGGCTCAGCAGATGGTTGGGCTTGTAGTGGACGCCCACAGGGATGCCCGCGGCGGTGAGGGCGGCCTTGAGCTCGTCCTTGCGGCCGTCGAGCACGCGCACGCAGACGATGTGCGGCACCACGAAGTCCTGCGGGTCGGTCTGCAGGAGGCGCAGGCCGTCCAGCCCCGCCAGACGCTGCCGGTAGATGTCGCCCAGGGCGCGGCGGGCCGGGATGAATTCCCCGTCCAGACGCGAGAGCTGCACGCGGCCGATGGCGGCCATGATGTTGCTCATGTGGAAGCGCCAGCCGATGCGCTTCACGTCCGGGTCCCAGGTGCGGGTGCCGGCAAAGCGGGAGCGGGTGTCGCCTTCCACCGAGAGCAGGCGGGCGTCGGCGGCATAGCCGGCTTCCGTGGCATTGAAGAAGACGGCGCAGCCGCCTTCGCCGGAGGTGATGTTCTTGATGCCGTCAAAGCTGAAACAGACCACGTCCCCGAAGCTGCCGATCTTGCGGCCGTGGTGCAGGCAGCCGAAGGCATGGGCGGCGTCTTCGATGACGCGCAGGCCGTGTTCTTTGGCGAAGGCATGGACCTCGTCCAGGTGCCAGGGGTTGCTGGCGTAGTGGACGGGCATGATGGCCAGCGTGTCGGGCGTGATGCGGCGGGCGGCGTCCTTGAGGTCGATGGTGCCGGTCTCGGCCAGCACGTCACAGGCCACGGGCTCGCAACCGGCGGCCTCGATGGCCTGGAAGGAAGCCACGAAGGTCAGGGACGGCACCAGGATCTGCGGCTTGCGGGCGGCATCGCGCGGGGCGATGGCGTCCACGGCCAGGGTCAGGGCGGCAGTGCCCGTGTTGGTGGTCACCACCTGTTCGGGCGCCACGCCCAGATAGGCGGCCAGTTCCTGTTCGAACAGGCAGGTCTCGTGTCCCATGCCCAGATAACCGTCTTCGACGATGACGCGCCGGACGGCTTCGGCCTCGGCTTCGCCCACGATGGAACGGGAAAGACGCATGCTCATGGCATCTCCTCATGTTTCATGGAAAAGTACCGGGCAGAGGCAGCCCGGAACTTTGCAATACGCTCTATCGTACGGCTGGGCAAGCAAGGTGTGGGGGACTTTTGTGCACGGTACGGGGCGGCAGGGCGGGCAGCCGTGCCGGGGAGGTACCCTGCGGTATGTGTGCGGACGGGCTGCTCTTTCGCTCGACCTTTTGCCCCGGCTTTGGCATGCTGCTGCGACGCACGGAGGCCCGGACCGGCCGCGCCTCCGGCCCCGGCTACCGAGGAGGAGATATCGTCATGTGGGTTCGCATCTGGCCGCATCTGGCCCTGCTGCTGGCCATGGTTTTCTGGAGCACGTCCTATGTGGCCCTACGCATCGCGCTCAGCGCGCTGGATCCGTTCACGGTCATGGCCGGGCGCATGGGCGTGGCCACATTGCTGTTCCTGCCGCTGTGGGGCGGGCTGCTGCGCGACCTGCGCCGCAAGGGACAGTGGCGCTGGCTCCTGCTCATGGCCTTTGCCGAGCCCTGCTGCTACTTTTTGCTGGAGACCCGCGCCCTGTGCCTGACCACGGCCTCGCAGGCGGGCATGATCATCTCGCTGCTGCCGCTCATCACCGCCGTGGTGGCCTGGCGCCTGCTGGGCGAGCGGGTCAGCCTGCGCGGCTGGATAGGCTTTGCCCTGGCCGTGGCCGGGGTGGTCTGGCTTTCCCTGCAGTCGGCCGTGGACGAGACCGCCACGGCGCCCGTGCTGGGCAATTTCTTCGAGGGGCTGGCCATGGTCTGCGCCGCCCTGTATACCGTGCTGGCCCGGCGTCTTTCCGCCGCCTATTCGCCCTTGCAGATCACGGCCGTGCAGTCCTTCGTGGGCATGAGCTTTTTTGCCGGGCTGCTGGCGCTGGCGCCCCTGGACTACACGCCCGTGCTGCTGCATGTGGAAGTGCCGGACTGGGCCCCCTGGGCCAGCGTGGTCTATCTGGGCGGGGTGGTCTCGCTGGGGGGCTACGGCCTGTACAACGTGGGGGTCAGCCGTCTTTCCGCCGCCGGTGCCGCCGCTTATACCAACCTTATCCCCATCCTGACCCTGGCCAGCGGCGTCATCCTGCTGCGCGAGGTCTTCCTGCCCGGCCAGTACATGGCCTCGGTGCTGGTGGTGGCCGGGGTGCTGCTCAGCCAGTGGGGCGGTCAGAAAGGCCGGCGCGAGGATAGTTAGGGGCTGTGCGGATTTTTGGGGGAAGGGGGCCCCATCATCTCTGCTGTCGATGCCCGTAAAGCTCCTTCGTCGCTGACGGGCACGGCCCTTTGGGCCGCCATTCGGTCGTTGCCAACGCGGCCCCCTTTTCCCAAGCCCCATCCCCTCCCCAGCGCGTTTTGACGGGATCGGCCGAGGCTGGGGGATACGGATTCGTGGTGTGCCTGCGGCAGCAGGGATGGGCCCCGGACGCCGGGCCTGTTTTCGCCGGGCTTTGGGTAAGATGTCCGGCAGGTTCGGAAATATAAAAAACAGGGCGCCCGCCTCCTGAAGGAGACGGGCGCCCTGTTTTGGGTCTGCGGGAAAGGATCAGGCATTGCCCGCGTAGAACACGTGGCGGGCGCTGCGGGCCGCGCTGATGCGGTAGATCTGGATGGTGTAGCGGCCCTTGCCGCCGCACAGGGGGCAGGAATCGGTGATCAGCACGCAGCTGGCATCCAGTTCCAGCGGGTCGATGCCCACGGCCGCCAGCAGGCGGCGGGTGCGCCCCTTTTCCCAGACGATGGGCGCGCCGCAATGGCCGCACTCCACATAGAGCATGTCGGGGTCGAAGGCTTCCGGCTGCGGCAGCACGGGCACGTTGACCGTATGGGGGGCCTCTTGCCGCGCGCTCAGGGAGCGGCTGCCGTGCGGCAGGGGGCGTCTGCGGTTGAGGGGGCGCCGGAGGGCGCGCTTGCCTTGCATCTGGCGGCCGGATAGAGTGGCCGCATGTCTGGAGTATCTCGTCATATTCGTTTGTTACCGCCTGAGTTGCGCAATCAGATCGCCGCCGGCGAGGTGGTGGAGCGCCCGGCCAGTGTGGTCAAGGAACTGGTGGAAAACAGCCTGGATGCCGGCGCCACGCGCGTGGACGTGTTTTTGGAGAACGGCGGCCAGAGCTGCATCCGCGTGCAGGACGACGGCGCGGGCATCGCCCCCGGCGAACTGGAACTGGCCGTGACCCGTCACGCCACCAGCAAGATCGCCAGCATGGACGATCTTGAGCATATCGCGTCCTACGGCTTCCGTGGCGAGGCCCTGCCGAGCATCGCCTCGGTGGCCCGCTTCAGCATGGAATCCGCCGTGACCGGAGCCGACGGCGGGACGGAGGCCAGCCGTATCGTAGTGGAATTCGGCCGCCTGCTGGCGGTGGAGCCTTCGGCCCTGCATCGGGGCACCATCGTGGAAGTGCGCGATCTGTTCACCAATATACCCGCACGGCTCAAGTTTTTGAAGACCCCGGCCACGGAGCTCAAACGGGCCCAGGACTGGCTGGTGCGTCTGGCGCTGGCCCGCTGCGACGTGGGTTTCACTCTCAGGGCCGGGGAACGCGAGGCCCTGCGCTTTTTGCCCGGGCAGAGCCTGCGCGACCGCCTGGCCCTGCTGTGGCCGCGTCTGGTGGTGGAGGCCCTGCGGCCGTTCGATGCCGAACGCCACGGCATCCGGGCCCGGGGGCTGGCGGCCCTGCCGTCGGTGAGCCAGCAGCGCGGGGACCGCATCCTGCTGTACGTCAACGGCCGCAGCGTCAGCGACAAGCGCCTGCTGGCCGCCGTGCGCGAGGCCTACAAGGGGCGCATCACCAGCCGGGACTACCCGCAGGTGGTGCTCTTTGTGGACATGCCGCCCGACATGGTGGACGTCAACGTGCATCCGGCCAAAAGCGAAGTCCGTTTCCGGGACGAGTCCTCGGTCTTTTCCGCCGTGCTCCATGCCGTGCAGGGGGCCCTGGTCAGCGACGTGGAAAGCGTGCTGGACGCGGCCCGCGAAGCCGACGATGCCCGTCCCGTGGCGGCGCAGTCCCGCCTGTGGGACGATCTGCCTCCGCGCCCGCAGGGCTTTTGGGGCAGCGCCGATGCCGCGCCCCTGATGCGGCATGCGGAGGACGAGACGCGGGAAGACGAAGGCCAGTGGCAGGTGCGGCGGCCCGATGCGGACGACGGCACGGTCCCTGGGTCCATGGCGGGCACGGGAGCCGTGGCGGATGCCCCGTCCATGCCGTCATCTTCCGGCAGTGCGGCGGCCTTCGCCTCCGGGCGGACGGCCCCTGCGGGCCTGCGGGAAGCCGTGTCTCCTTCGGCGTTTTCGGTCGCGTCCTTTGCGGAGGATGCGGAGGGGACGGGACGTTTGTCCGCCGACAGACAGGAATTTTTCGAGAGCGCCCGGCAGACGGCCCGCATGGCCATGCCGCCCGACCATGTGACGACCGTGACGGGCCGTGAAGGCTCGGACGGGACCACAGCGGAAAGCGTTCCTGTACCGGAGAAGGACGGGCCGGAGGGCCTGCCGGGAACCGGGGAGGCCGTCTGCGGCCCCGGCACTGCCGTGACGGACGAAAGCGTCGCCGGACGGCATGAGCTGGTGGTGGGCGGCCTGACCTATCTGGGCCAGGTGGCCGAGACCTACCTTGTCCTGCGCGATGCTTCCGGTGCCCTGATGCTGCTGGACCAGCACGCGGCGCACGAGCGCGTGCTCTACGAACGCTTGCGCAAGGGGGCCTTCGCGGGCACGGCCCAGTGCCTGGCCCTGCCGCTGGAACTGGCCCTGCAGCCGGTGGAAGAGGAACGCTTTCTGGAAGTACGGGACAATCTGGAACGCATGGGCTTCGATGTCTCCTGCTCCGGCGGCCGTCTGCTGGCCCGGGGCATCCCGCCCTCCCTGTCCCGCAGCGAGGCCGGGGAATTCCTGCGCGAGGTGCTGGCCGGCCGCAAGGACGACATCCGCGCCATGTTCATTTCCCTGTCCTGCAAGGGCGCCATCAAGGCCGGGCAGCGTCTGGCCGATGACGAGGCCGCGGCCCTGCTGCGCCAGTGGCTGCATACGCCGGAGCGGGAATACTGCCCCCACGGCCGTCCCAGCATCCTGCGCTGGGATGCCGTGGCGCTGGAGAAACTGTTCAAGCGGCGGCAGTGAGGCTTCCGGGCCTGTGTGCGCGGCAGCGCTCCCGTACCTGCGGGAACGCCACGTTCCTGTGCTGACGGCCTCCCGCCGCACGGCAGGTTCGTCCCCGCCCGGCAGCTTTCTGGCCGTGCCGTAAAAACAGGCATCCAGGTGCCATATGATAAGAAAAAGACCGGGACAGTCCCTCAGGGGGCTGTCCCGGTCTGTCATGCATGGGCGGGAGCCTCGGGCATCACAGGTGCCAGTGGGGCGCCAGGAGATGTTTGACGTTTTCTATGGCCACGTTCTGGTCGTGAGTAAGATGGTTACGGACGATCAGGCCCTCAACGGGATCCGGAACGTCCGTTTTTTCGCCGCTCATGGCCTCCAGCACGTTCAGGATGCAGAAGGACATATAGTTGCCTTTGCCGCCCTCCAGGACAGCCACCAGACGCCCGTCGGCGTGGCGGTCGGCGATGCCGCACACCAGTTTCGTCAGCTTGCCGTAACCTCTGGCGGTTATTTGCTGACGCCCCAGCGGGTCGAAGATATTGGACGCGAAGCCGGCGATAAGGACGACAAGTTCCGGTTTGTACTGGTCGGCGACAGGGACGATGATTTCTTCAAAGGCCTTGATGTAGGCGGCATCACCGGAGCCGGAAGGCATGGGGATGACCACATTGTAGCCTTGTCCCGCTCCTTCGCCGATATGGTCGGCGTTTTTGTCGGCCGCACAATTTTCGGCCATGGCGCCACTCTGGTGCGTTTCTGCGTAGAGGACTTCATCCGTATCGTACCAGGCCTGTTCAATACCGTTTTTGTAGTGATTGTCGAAGTCGATGAGCATGATCCGTTTCAGGCCATACTTTTCGCGTGCGCGCTGGATGAGGATATTGAAATCGTTCACTACGCAGAAGCCGAAGCCGCTTTCGCGTTCCGCATGGGCTCCCGGAGGACGCTGGAGGCAGAAGGCGTTGCGGACATGGCGCGCCATGACCTCATCCAGTGCCACGAGGTCGCCGCCCACTGCCTGGGCTATGACATCTAGTCCGCCGTGGCCAATCCGGCAATATTCGCCCACAAGGCCGCCTTCACCGGCACTGAGGCGTTGCAGCTTCTCGATATAGGCAGCGGAATGGAAGCCTGTAAGCTCTTCCGGGGTGGCCGGACGGGGTGCGATGGGGACAAGTTTTGCCAGAAGCCCAGACCGCTCCAGCAAAGCATGGGCCTCCGTCACCCGTTCCGGGGTATCGTAATAGTCAGTGGTGCTTATCCAGGGAGAATATTCCGCAGGGATACAGAGATAGCCATCGCCAGCCTTGTAAGCGGCGGAGGCGGGAACGTACATGAGACCTGTTTTTTGTTGGGACATGGTTATGCTCCTTGATGAAGGGAGAGGGGTTATTGCCGCATGGCCCGCAGGCCGTTGGCCACCACCAGCAGGGCCGTGCCCACGTCGGCGAAGACGGCCATCCACATGGTGGCGTGACCGGTGAAGGTCAGGGCGAAGAACAGCGCCTTGACGCCCAGCGCCAGCGTGATGTTCTGCACCAGGATGGCAAAGGTGGCCCGGGACAGGCGGATGAAGCGGGGGATCTTGCGCAGGTCGTCGTCCATGAGCGCCACGTCGGCGGTCTCGATGGCCGTGTCCGTGCCGTTGCCGGCCATGGCGAAACCGACGTCGGCCCGGGCCAGCGCCGGGGCGTCGTTGATGCCGTCGCCCACCATGCCCACCTTGTGTCCCCGGGCTTCCAGTTCCTCGATGACGGCGAGCTTGTCCGCCGGGAGCAGACCGGCCTTGAAGCTGTCCACGCCCACCTGACGGGCGATGGCCGCTGCCGTGTGTTCGTTGTCTCCGGTAAGCATGACCGTGGTCACGCCCAGTGCCTTCAGTTCCCTGACAGCTTCCAGACTGCTTTCCTTGAGCGTATCGGCCACGGCGAACAGGGCCCGGATGCCGTCGTCGCCCACGAGCGCGACCACGGTCTTGCCCTGCCGTTCCAGCCGGGAGATCTGCTCGTCGAGGTCTGCCGGGTACCGGCCCAGCGATGCCGCAAGGGCGCGGTTGCCCAGATACCAGCGCCGGCCGGACATGATGCCGCTGACGCCCTGACCGGGCAGGGCCGTGAAGTCGTCCACGTCCTGCAGGGGGATGTGGTCCGCCAGGGCGGCCTGGGCGATGGCCCCGGAAACGGGATGGTCGGAGCGGGCCGCCAGACTGGCCGCCAGCGAACGGACGGCCGCTTCATCTTCCTGCCCCGTGCAAAGGCAGTCGGTCTGGCGCGGCTTGCCGTGGGTGAGGGTGCCGGTCTTGTCCAGGGCCAGGCAGTCGAGGCGTCTGCCCTGTTCCAGGAACATGCCGCCCTTGATGAGGATGCCGTAGCGGGTGGCGGCGGCCATGCCGCTGACGATGCTCACCGGCGTGGAGATGACCAGGGCGCAGGGGCAGCCGATGACCAGGATGACCAGGGCGGTATAGATGGCGTCCGTCCAGGCGCTGCCCAGGAACAGGGGCGGCACCACGGCGGCCAGCAGGGCCACCAGGAAGACGGCCGGGGTGTAATAGCGCGCGAAGGTGTCCACAAAGCGCTGCATGGGGGCGCGGCTGCCCTGGGCCTCTTCCACGGCATGGATGATGCGGGCCAGCGTGGTGTCCGTGGCCGCGGCGGTCACCCGGAACTCGAAGGAGCCGGAGGTGTTGAGGGTCCCGGCGTAGACCGTGTCCCCGGCCTTCTTTTCCACCGGCATGCTCTCGCCGGTGATGGGCGACTGGTCCACCAGGGAACGGCCGTCCAGCACCAGACCGTCCAGGGCGATCTTTTCGCCAGGGCGCACGCGCACGCGGCTGCCCACGGCCACCGTGCGGATGTCGGCTTCCTGCCAGCTGCCGTCCTCACGCAGCACCGTGGCCGTATCGGGCGCCAGGGCCAGCAGGTCCTTGATGGCGTTGCGGGCCCTGTCCAGGGCCTTGGCCTCGATGGCTTCCGAGACATTGAACAGCACCATGACCATGGCGGCTTCCGGGAACTGCCCGATGAGCACGGCCCCGGTGACGGCCACGGACATGAGGGCGTTGATGTTCAGGTCGAGGTTGGAGACGGCCAGCCAGCCCTTGCGGTAGGTGGTCAGGCCGCTCAGCAGGATGGCGATGAGGGCGCAGCACAGGGGCAGGAGCGTCAGCACGGGCCAGCCGCCCACGCTCCAGGAGGCCATGTCGAGGCCGAAGGGACGCGCCCCCCAGTGCTGGATGAGTTCCAGAATCTCGGAAAGGGCGGCAAAGCCGCCGGCCACGGCCAGCCGCTTCCAGGGGATGCGGGGGGCCGGGATGGCATCGTGCGCCTGTGTCGTGCCTTCCAGCAGCCGGGCGCCCATGTCCAGCCCTTCCAGGGCGGCGGTGATGGCCGGGAGGGCCGCGGGTTCGTGCCGTACGCGCACATGGCGCTGCATCAGGTCGATCTCAAGGCCGAGCAGGCCCGGCAGGCCCTCCAGGGCCTTGCGGATGAGGCGTTCTTCCGTGGGGCAGTCCATGCCGTCCACCGAAAAGACGGCCGTGGCGCCTTCGGCGGCATCCAGCGGCTCCGGCGTCATGTCGATGGCCTTCAGGGCCGCCTCGATGGACGCGGTGGACGGGAGCTCATGCTCCACGGTGAGCACGCGCTGCATGAGGTTGAAGGTGAGGCCGGTGATGCCGGGCACAGTGGCCAGCTTCTTCCTGATGAGCGCCTCTTCCATGGGGCAGTCCATGTTGAGGATGCGGTACACGGCGCGCGTGGCGGAAGGGGCCGCCAGCGTGCTCCAGTCCACGGCCTGGGGCGCGTCATGGCAGCAGCAGCCGTGCCCGTGGTCATGGTCGTGGTCGCAGCTTTCGTGGTCATGCGCATGGCAGCTTTCCGCATGGGCGTGCGGATGGTCGCCGTGTCCGTGGTCATGACCGCAGCACTCGTGGCTGTGGTCATGGCTGTGGCTGCCGTGCTCGTGGCCGTGGTGTTCGTGCCCGGCGGGCAGGGTGGCATGAAGTACCTTGTCACATACGAAGCCGTGCGGATGCCAGGCACCGCAGGGGCATAAAAACAGTGCGTCACTGCTCATGGTCGTTCCTCCACGGGGATGCCGGTGTCCGGCGTCCTCTTGTCGTTCTTGCTATACCTGGACCATAAGGTCTATAGTCGCTATAGGGTCAAGAGGAAAGGAAGCCCCGGGGAAAAAATTTTTCCGGCCGCTGCCGGCATGGCCCGGACAGGCCGGACAGATCGGACAGGGAGGACGCGCATGAAAGTGAAGATAGGCGAGCTGGCGAAGATGACCGGCTGCCAGGTGGTCACCATCCGCTACTATGAGAAGGAGGGGCTGCTGAAGCGCCCGGAACGCACGGAACGGAACTATCGTCTCTACGGGGAGGAGGACATCGCGCGGTTGCGCTTCATCCGGCATTGCCGCCAGCACGGCATGAGCCTGGACGAGATCCGCACCCTGCTGGTGTACAGCGACCATCCCACGGGCAGCTGCGACTGGATCAACAGGCTCATCCGCACGCATATCGAAGCGGTGGAGCAGCAGATACGGGATCTTGAGCACCTCAGGGCGCATCTTGAATCCCTGTACCACAAATGCGACGGCAGCCGGGAAGGGGGCTGCGGCATCCTGAAGAGCCTCATCGACGGCGAGAACTGCCAGTACTGTCAGGCACGGCAGCAGCGCACGGGGCAGGAGCATCCCTGAGTTACGCAGGGCCGTCTTTGGGCCCCTCTGCATTCGGACGGGAAGAAAAAAACGGGGCGGATCAGCCGGCTGATCCGCCCCGTCGTGCGTGTACCGGGACGTCCGGCCTAGCGCGCGCCCTTGGGGAAGAGCACCACGCCCACGGTCTTGAAGATGATGTGGATGTCCAGCAGGATGGAGATGTTCTTCACATAGAACAGGTCGTATTCCAGCTTGTGGCGGGCATCTTCCTCATTGGCGCCGTAGGGGTAGCAGACCTGGGCCCAGCCGGTGAGGCCGGGCTTCACGGTATGGCGCAGGCTGTAATAGGGGATGTGTTCCTTGAGCTGCTTCACGAAGGTCATGCGTTCGGGACGGGGACCGATGAAGCTCATGTCGCCCTTGATGATGTTCCAGATCTGGGGCAGCTCGTCGATGCGCACCTTGCGGATGAACTTGCCCACGCGGGTCACGCGGGCGTCATTGGCGGCGGCCCAGACGGCGCCGTTCTTTTCGGCGTCGGTACGCATGGAGCGGAACTTGTAGACCGTGAATTCCTTTTCATACAGGCCCACACGATCCTGACGGTAGATGACCGGGCCCGGCGATTCCAGGCGGATCAGCAGGGCGGTGATGAGCATGATGGGCGCGGCCGGGATGAGCAGCATCAGGGACAGGAACAGGTCGAAGGCGCGCTTCAGGCGGCGCAGGCTGCCGCGGGTGTTGAGCGAAAAGCCTTCGGTCTGCAGCAGCCATTCCTCGGTGATCTGGGAAAGGGGCAGGCGCTGCACCACATGCTCGTAGAAGGTGCGGATGTCCACCACCATGGCGCCGTGCAGCTTGGCTTCCAGCAGGTCATGGGCGATGTCGTCGTCGATGGGGGCGTCGGGCAGGAGCACGATCATGGTCGCGCCGTGCTTCTTGGCGGCTTCCAGGGCCATGAAGGGCGGGCCAAAGCACTCACCGGCGTCGGGATCCTGGTCCTTTTCCCCCACATAGCCCAAGATGCGGGCCTTGGGCAGGCCTTCGGCCAGCAGCTTGCGCACCTTGCCGCCGCGGTCCACGCCCACCAGCAGGACGCGCAGGGGATGGGTCAGCTTGTCGGCATTGAGGTAGTAGAGGAAGCGCCAGCCCAAGCAGAACACGAAGGAGAGCGCGAAGAGCAGGAGCACGGTCACGCGGTCGAAGCGCCAGTTCTCCAGGGCGAAGGACGCCGTGGCCGAGCTGATGATGCCCAGCACGCAGGCCACCAGGATGCGGCCCAGGGTGTCCTTGAAGTCTTCCATGCCCACGCTGTAGGCATCGAGGATGTAGAAGAACAGCAGATAGAAGAAGATGGTGAACAGGGAGGCGCCGGTGTAGTCGTCAAAGACGCTCAGGTCGGGCGCGATGGTCACCATGCCCGAAACGGCCAGGGCCAGCAGGATGCAGCACAGGTCCACCACCTGCATCAATGCCATGCGGTAACGGCTGATCATAGTTTCTCCATTTTTTCGTACAGTGGACGGGACAGGCCCGTGGGCCGCCTGCGGCGGACGGGCTGTCCCTGTGACCGCGAGACACCGTCGTCCCGGCGGGGCCGGGACAGGAGCGGGCCGCCACGGGCCCGCATGGTTGCTTGTTTATCCGGCCGCGCGGGGCACGCGCATGTCGACCAGGATCTTCTCGGCCACGACTTCGGCATCGAATTCGCGGCAGGCCAGATCCCGGCCGGCGGCCCCCATGCGGACCAGCAGTCCGGGTTCGTCCAGCAGGCGGCGCATGGCGGCGGCCAGCGCCCGGGGATCGTGGGCGGCGCAGATGCAGCCGTTGACGCCGTCTTCCACCACCTCGCGGCAGCCGGGCACATCAGTGACCACGGCGGCGCGGCCCATGCTCATGCCTTCCATGATGGACGTGGGCGTGCCTTCACGCCACGAAGGCAGCACCAGCGCGTGGCAGGCCTCCACATAGGGGCGCACGTCGCGGGTCTCGCCCAGGTATTCGATGCTGCCTTCGTCCTGCCAGCGGCGCACCTGGGCCAGATCCACGCTGCCCAGGCCCTGTTCCGGCGGGCCCAGCAGCTGGAAGCGGGCGGCGGGGTACTGCGTTTTCAGTTCCTTGGCCGCGGCGGCGTATTCGGGCAGGCCCTTGGCCTCCAGCAGGCGGCCCACCAGCAGGAAGATGATCTCCCGTTCTTCGGGGGCGCAGCCTTCGGCGGGCAGGGGCGGCAGGGGCGCTTCGGCAAAGCGGCGGATGTCCACACCGGTGCCGCGCGCCATGAGCACGCGCGCGCTGCGGCGCAGGATGCCGACCTTGCGGAACAGCTCCGCGTCGTCGCGGTTCTGGAAAAACACGCCTTCGGCCCCGGCAAGGGCGCAGTGGTACAGGCCGATGCTCAGGCGGTTGACGCATTTCTTGAAGAAGTTGTCCGCCTCGAAGGCGTAGCCCAGGCCGGTGATGGTGGCGTAGATGTGCGGCACCCGCGCCAGACGCGCCGCCATGCAGCCGTAGATGACGGGCTTGATGGTGGAGGCGAAGAGCAGGTCCGGCTTTTCCTGCCTGAACAGGCGGTACAGGGCGTGCATGGTGGCCATGTCGCGCAGGGGATTGAGGCCCTTGCGGTCCAGGGGATAATGGCACAGGCGCACGGCCGGGCCTTTCCGGAAGGCGGGATCTTCTTCGCCGATGGCGCGGATGGCGGCCTCGGCAGCGTCGTCGCCCGCGGGCACGGCGCAAAGGACCTCATGCCCGGCGGCACGCATGCGGCGCATGAGGACGGTCCAGAAATTGGAAGTGGAACGGGCCTGATTGCCCAGGATGAGTATTTTCACGGCATATCCTTTGCCCACCTGTCCGGCGGGTACGCTCCGTGATGGGGCGCTGTCTGTCCTGCGGGGCAAAGACCGTCCCCGCCTGGCCGGACCGGAAAGGGGAGACGTGTCGGCCGGGTGCGGCCGGCCCCCTGTTTGGTGGGCTCTTCACGGGCTATACCAGCATCCCTTGCCGCTGAAAAGAGGCAAAGGGGCCCTGCGGGCGGGGACAGGATGTGAACAAAAAAACGCGATTCCGGCAGGATGCGGCAAAAAAGCTCCTGCCGGGGCAGGGGGGCCGTCTTTTGACAGCGGCGTCGGCACAGCGTACAAGGAAAGCACGCCGTCTGTGCCGCGAAGGCGGGTCCTTCCGTTTTCGCGGCCTCCCGGCGGGCAACCACGACCTCTGATAAGGAAGGCAATATGAGCGCCTATACCCAACTGTGCGAAAAAATGCGTGCCGAACCCTCCACCTGGCTGGTGACCGGCGTTGCCGGTTTCATCGGCTCCAACCTGCTGGAACATCTGCTCAAGATGGGGCAGACCGTGGTGGGTCTGGACAACTTCCTCACCGGTTACCAGAAGAACCTGGACATGGTGGAAGCCCTGGTGGGCCCCGAAGCCTGGAGCCGCTTCACCTTCATCGAAGGCGACATCCGCGATCTGGATACCTGCCGCAAGGCCTGCGAAGGTGTGGATCATGTGCTGCATGAAGCCGCCCTGGGTTCCGTGCCGCGCTCCATCGACGATCCCATCCTGTCCAACAGCTGCAACATCACCGGCTACCTCAACATGCTGGTGGCCGCGCGTGATGCGGGCGTGAAGAGCTTCGTCTACGCCGCTTCCTCCTCCACCTACGGCGATTCCCCCGAACTGCCCAAGGTGGAAGACAAGATCGGTCATCCCCTGTCGCCCTATGCCGTGACCAAATATGTGGACGAGCTCTACGCCGACGTCTTCGCCCGCTGCTACGGCTTCACCACCGTGGGCCTGCGCTACTTCAACGTCTTCGGCCAGCGTCAGGACCCCTACGGCGCCTACGCCGCCGTCATCCCCCAGTGGTTCGCCAGCCTGCTGAAGAAAGAGACCGTCTTCGTCAACGGCGACGGCGAGACCAGCCGCGACTTCTGCTACATCGACAACGTGGTGCAGGCCAACCTGCTGGCCAGCTTTGCCACGGACGAAGCCCGCAACAAGGTCTACAACGTGGCCTTTGGCCAGCGCACGACCCTGAACGAGCTGTTCGACCTCATCCGTGAGGAAGTGGTGCGCCACATGCCCGAAGCCGCCACGGCCACGGCCACGCACCGCGATTTCCGCGCCGGTGACGTGCGCCACTCCCTGGCCGACATCACCCGCGCCCGCACCCTGCTGGGCTATGAGCCCCAGTTCGACGTGCGCACCGGCCTGCGTCTGGCCGGCGACTGGTACGCCGCCAACCTGTAGGCTGTCCTTTCGTTTTTGATGCCAGGGCCCCCGATGCTTTTCAGCGCCGGGGGCCTTTTGTTTGCCAGGAAGAGGATATGTGGGGAAGGTCCCCTTTATCCTTGCTGTCGATGCCCCCATACCATGGCATCCTTTCCCGTGGTGCGTCGTTCTGTCCCATAGGAAACGGCCGGTCCCTCCTGCTTTTGCAGGAGAGGCCGGCCGTTGGATCAAGCGCGCTGGGGAAGGGGGAGTTTGAGGGGCCCCCTCAAAACAAAAAACGAAGCTCCCGGCTACACGTGCAGCAGCACGGACAGGGGGATGTCGCCCAGCACCTTGCGGCCGCCCAGGGCATCCAGTTCCATGAGCATGCAGCAGCCCGCCACGGTGGCGCCGCTCTGACCCACCAGACGGATCATGGCATCCAGGGTGCCGCCGGTGGCCAGGATGTCGTCCACGATGAGGACGCGATCCCCCGGCGTCAGGGCATCCTTGTGCAGACACAGGGTATTGGAACCGTATTCCAGGTCATAGCTGGCCTCGAAGGCTTCACAGGGCAACTTGCCGGGCTTGCGCACCGGGGCCAGGCCTACGCCCAGACGCCGGGCCAGCGGCGCCGCGAACAAAAAACCCCGCGCTTCGGCGGCCACGATGCGGGTGGGCCGCAGGGGACGGGCCGCGTCGGCCATCCGTTCGATGACGTCCCCGAAGGCTTCGGGCGAGGCCAGCAGGGGCGTGATGTCGTAGAACAGGATGCCGGGCTTGGGGTAGTCGGGGACGTGGCGGATGAAGGAGGCGATATCCATGCGGGCTCCTTGGGGAAAATGTGGAAAAAGGGCGAGGCTCCGGCATCAATGGCCGGAATAGTCCAGAACATTGTTGAGGGGCGCACTGCTGCTTTTGACCTGTCCGCCGGTGAACACATGCCGGGTCAGGCGCCAGCCGTCCATATCGAGCACGTCCAGTTTGCCCTGCATGTCCGGCGTCAGATGGGCGCGGAAGGCCTCCACCACCTCGTCTTCGGGAAAGTAGGAACCTTCCATGGAGATACGGGCCATATCGCCTTCCTGACAGAGCAGGGGCACGTCTTCGTCTTCGTTGAGGGCATCGCGCAGGGCCGATTCCAGCGCCGCGTACAGGGCGGGCGTCACGGGGTAGACATGGCCGTAGGCCTTGACCAGGGGATCGCGCACGGCAGGCTCCGGGGAAAGGGGTTGCGGCAGGCGGACGGCAGGGGCGCGGCGCGTCCAGCGGCCGGGACAAGACATCATTCTGGGGCAAGTGCCCCAAAAAAGAAAGGCCCCGCTTGCGGCGGGGCCCCGGAAAGCGAAGGGCTCCCGAAGGGGAGCCCCTGAGAAATCCTGTTTACTTGCCGTCCACGATGGCCTTGATCTTGCGGGCCATGGGCTGCACCAGCTCGCGCATGCTGTTGAGCATGATCTCTTCCGCGGCGCCGCTGGAGGGGATGCCGCTGCGGTTCTGGCTGGAGTTGAGGGTCTCCTTGACCACACGGCCGCTGCGAGGCGCCAGGCGGTAGGTGGCGCGCATGGAGGTGGCCAGTTCGGTGGCGGAGACTTCGCGCAGCCAGGCCTGTTCCACGGTACCGGTGACGATGTAATCGGGGTTGCCGCTGCGGGCCTGGTTCTCGTCCATGGCGTAGGAGACCTGCACGCCCTGGCGGCGCAGCTCGTCGGCCAGGCCGCGGCTCACCCACTGGGCCAGGTCGTCGCTGGCCACGAAGGCGCTGCCGTCACGGCGCACGCCGAGGTTGGTGCTGTCCTGACGGTTATCGGTGAAGGGCACCACGGTCACGCGCGGAGCATTGGGAGCGGGCAGCACGGGATTGACCGCAGGCGCGGGCGAAAGCAGGCGCACGGTGTTGCTGGGACCGCAGGCAGTCAGGAACATGGCCAGCATAAGCGCCAGCGAAAGGGGGAGGAGGCGTGTGATACGGGCGGATTTCATGGCAAGGTCTCGCAGGAAAGATGTTTTAAAAAGTTTTGAGACTTTTTATATACGCAATGCCCTTGTCTTGCAAGGTCTGGGGGCTCGTGGTAGCGTGGCCTCCACATTGCGCATGCTATGCAGGAGTTTTTATGATCGACCTCAAACTGGTGCAAAAACAGCCCGAAGTGCTGGCCAAGGCCCTGGCCGACCGGCAGTCGCCGCTGAAAGTGGATGAGTTCCTCGAACTGGACGGCCGCCGTCGTGCGTTGCTGGCCGAAGTGGAAAGCCTGAAACAGCAGCAGAACGCCGCCTCCCGTCAGGTGGCCCAGATCAAGCGTGAAGGCGGGGACGCCTCCCACATGATGGAAGAACTGGGCGCCCTGTCGGCCCGCATCAAGGCCCTGGACGTGCAGACCGCCGAAGCCAAGGCCGCTGTGGAAAACTGGCTCATGGGTGTGCCCAACATCCCGGACGCCAGCGTGCCCGTGGGCAAGGACGAGACCGAGAACGTGGAAGTGCTCCGCTGGGGCACGCCGCGCCAGTTCGATTTCGAGATCCGTCAGCACTGGGAGCTGGGCGGCGGCGCCCTGGATTTTGAGCGCGCCACCCGTCTGGCCGGCAGCCGCTTTGCCCTGTACATGGGCTGGGCCGCCCGTCTGGACCGCGCCCTGGTCAACTTCTTCCTGGACCAGCATGTGAAGCACGAGGACTACATCGAAGTCTGTCCTCCCTTCATGGTCAACCGCGCCACCATGACCGGCACGGGCCAGCTGCCCAAGTTCGAGGAAGACCTCTTCAAGATGCCTGCTTGGGACTACTACCTCATCCCCACCGCCGAGGTGCCCCTGACCAACATCCACGCCGGTGAGGTGCTGGACGAGGCCGACCTGCCCCGCGCCTACTGTGCCGCCACGCCCTGCTTCCGTTCCGAAGCCGGTGCCGCCGGTAAGGACACGCGCGGCCTGATCCGCCTGCACCAGTTCACCAAGGTGGAGATGGTGCGTTTTGCCCATCCTGACGACAGCTTCAACCAGCTGGAGATCATGGTGGGCCATGCCCGTACCCTGCTGGAAAAGCTGGAGCTGCCCTACCGCGTCATCACCCTGTGCACGGGCGACATGGGCTTCGGTTCCGCCAAGACCTACGACCTGGAAGTCTGGCTGCCTGCCCAGAACACTTACCGCGAGATCTCCTCCTGCTCCAACTGCATCGATTTTCAGGCCCGCCGTGCGGACATCCGCTTCAAGCCCAAGGGCGGCAAGAGCACCTACTGCCATACCCTCAACGGTTCCGGCCTGCCCACCGGCCGCGCCATGGCCGCCATCCTGGAGAACGGCCAGCAGAAGGACGGCAGCATCGTGCTGCCCAAGGCCCTGGTGCCCTACATGGACGGCGTGGAAGTCATCGAGCCTGCGGGCAAGAAGTAATCCACAGCCGAACAGCGAATATGACAAGGCGGTGTCCCTGCGCGGGATGCCGCCTTTTTTCGTACCCGTGCTGTGGAAAACGCCGGGCCCGCTGGAAAAGCGGGCATCCCTGGCCTGTGGAGGGCCGGGATGCAGCGGGGGAAGGAGGGTATCCTTGCGGTGCCGGTCGTGGGGCAGGCTGTCTGCCGGGAGCCGTATGGTGCGGGATCGGGAGCGCAGCAGGCGGGGAAAGGCGGGATACGCGGCCGCTACCGGTCGAGCATAAAAAAAGCGGCCTGCCGCGTAGCGCGGCAGGCCGTGGAGTCCGCCCGTTGCGGGCGGTCCGGCTCCCCGAGGAGTGGGAGCCGGAGGAGGGTCCTTCAAGAGGGGGGATTACTGTTTCTGCACCGTGATGGAACGGGCGGCGGGGGCTTCAGGCTGTTTGCGGGGGATGACGATGGTCAGCACACCGTTCTTGTGGCTGGCGCTGATGTTTTCCACATCAGCATCTTCAGCCAGGCCGATCTGGCGGCAGAAGGAGCCGTAGACGCGTTCCTGCACATGGCAGACGGGTTCCTTGGCTTCCGCCTTTTCGCCTTCGGCGGCAGGGGCGGCGCAGCTTTCCATCTTCTTTTCACCTTCAACGGTCAGCATGCCGTCACGGACTTCGACCTTGACTTCATCGGGGTCCACACCGGGCACTTCCATGTGGATGGTGTAGGCCTTGTCATCGCTGTGGATGTCCAGGCTGGGACGGATGTCGGCCTGCGGCTTGTCCATCAGGCTGGTCGGCCAGCCGGGCGTGAAGAAACCATTGAACAGACGGTCGATATCGTGATGCAGGCGGTCCAGGGGCTGGAAGCTCTGTTCGGACTGCTGGGCGTTGCGGGGAGAGAACCAATGCTGGGGATATACACGGATAAGGCTCATTTCAATGCCTCCTGATATTTTTCCTTGTTGACATAGAAGTAAGGTGGGACGGCTAGTTGTCAACATGCTGTGGAAAACTTTTTTCAAAAATGGGGAAAGGTATCACCATGCACTTCGCCCTGTTCCTCCTGTCCGCAAGTCATCCGCCTTTTATGGCCGGGGATTGCCAAACGCCGGAGGCGGGCGTATGGTGGCTCCATTCTCAGGGCGGGGTGCAAGTCCCCACCGGCGGTGATGGCGGTTTTCCGCATGAGCCCGCGAGCGCCGTACCATGCAACGTGGTGCGGGTCAGCAGATACCGGTGAGATCCCGGAGCCGACGGTAACAGTCCGGATGAAAGAGAACGGTTCGTTTTTCTGCCGTGTAGGGCGCAAGGATGGACGGTCTTGGCGGCCGCCCCGCAGCGCGCACGGCAGCCGTGCCCTGATGCACATCTTCCGGCCCGTCCGGGCCGACCAAGGAGACGATGATGCATCAGTCCCCCGATATCCTGGCTTCTTTTGGTGATTGGGAAACGCGTATGGAACGCGCCCTGGCATCCGTGCGTGCGGGCAGGGGCGTCCTGGTGGTGGACGACGAGGATCGCGAAAACGAAGGCGACCTCATCTATCCCGCCCACAGCCTGACCGATGCGCAGATGGCCCGCCTCATCCGCCATTGCAGCGGCATCGTGTGCCTGTGCCTTACCGATGAGCGCGCCACCCATCTGGGCCTGCCGCCCATGGTGGCCCACAACACCAATACCCAGCAGACCGCTTTCACCATCTCCATCGAGGCCGCCGAGGGCGTGACCACCGGCGTTTCCGCCGCCGACAGGGTGACCACCGTCAAGGCCGCCGTGGCCGAGGACGCGCGTCCCGAGGACCTGCGCCATCCCGGCCATGTGTTCCCGCTGCGGGCCCGCCCCGGTGGCGTGCTGGAACGGCGCGGCCATACCGAGGCCACCGTGGACCTGATGTCCCTGGCGGGCCTGCCGCCCTGCGGTGTGCTGTGCGAGCTGACCAATGATGACGGCACCATGGCGCGCCTGCCGCAGGTGGCGGACTTTGCCCGTGCCAACGACCTGACCCTGCTGGCCGTGGCGGATATCGTGCGCTGGCGTGAACGGCAGGAAGGCCGGGCCTGAGCCCCAGCCGTCTGATCCCCTTTTCCTGTCCCAGGACAGGGCTTGCCGTGGTCGCCGGCTGGAGTTGATGAATACCAGGAAAGAAAGCTGCCGGCGGCCGGCCGGGCAAGCATGAAAAAAGGACGCTGTACAGCGTCCTTTTTTTCATGTCCGGTCTTCATGCCCGGGCCGGATACCGGCGGGGGACGGAGGAGGGGCGCCCCCGCAGGATCAGTGCTGGTGGTGCAGGATCCGGTCGACAAGGAAGGGGCGCACGGCCAGGAGCGTTTCCCAGGTGGGGATCAGGGAGATCACGGAGGCCACCAGCATGAGGCCGATGCCGGCCCACATGTTCCAGGGGATCTCCTCGCCAAGGATCAGCATGGCCAGGATGGGCGCCAGCACGGGCTTGAAGAAGAAGACCAGCGAACCCTGCATGGCGGAGGTGGCTTCCATGCCCATGAAGTAGCAGGCATAGCCGCCCGCGGTGACGAAAACGCAGATATAGAGCACGTTGAGGAGGTTGCCCGTGGTGTAGCCGCTGAAGAAAGGCATGGCGGCGAACATGGGCAGACCGGCGGCCTGCAGGGCATCGGCCACGGCAGGGATGTGGCTGATGAGCATGAGGACGATCATCTCGGCGCTGGCGGCCAGACAGCTGAAGCAGGTGACGGCCACGCCGGAATACCGGGCGCACTGCTTTTTGCCCAGCACGGCATAGAGAGCGAAGGTGGCGGCCGAGAGCAATACCAGGGTGATGCCCACGGGATCGAGCGTGGTGCGCAGCGGGTCGATGATGATCAGGGCGGCCACCACTTCCATGACAAGAGCGGTGATGTGCTGGGGCCGGATGTCGGCGCGCAGGATGAGGTAGGCGAAGGCCAGCACCAGCACGGGGTTGCAGCTGAACAGCACGCTGACCATCGAGGCCGGGGCGTAGAGGATGGACATCTGGTAGAACATCATGCTCACCACCAGGCCCACGAAGCCGAGCCAGGCAAAGCCTTTCCATGCGGCGGCGGTGATCTTTGCCCCGTGCTGGCGCAGGCCGCGCAGGGCAAAGGGGATGAGCAGCAGGCCACCCACGAGGAAGCGGGTGCAGTTGAGCTGCATGGGGTTGAAATCATGGGCCACGGTCTTCAGGGCCACTTCCATGGAGCTGAAGAACACGGTGGCAAGAAAGATGAAAATGTATCCGCGGTTCATCGTTCAAGGTCCCTGGTTGGAAAACTGTTGCAGGAGAAGTGCTGCGCTTGCCTATAGCAAGGGGCCCTGATACGGTAAAATGCTTAGTTGATATCGTAGATATATCAAAAATGCATAACAGGAGAGCGCATGGAGCTGAACTGGGAGCTTTGCCGGATATTTTATCAGGTGGCGCGCTGCCGCAACTTCAGCCGGGCGGCGGCCATGCTGTTCACCAGCCAACCCGCGGTATCGCGCTCCATGGCGGCCCTGGAGCGCGAGCTGGGCTGCCGTCTGTTCATCCGCAACCGGCGCGGCGTGGAGCTCACGCCCGAAGGCCGCATGTTCTACGCCCATGTGGAGGCGGGCTGCGAGCAGTTCCGCCGGGGCCGGGAAGAGCTGGAACAGGCCGTGGGCCTGCAATCGGGCAGCATCGCCCTGGGGGCCAGCGAGACGGCCCTGCGCCACTGGCTGCTGCCGCGGCTGGACCGCTTCCATGCCCTGTATCCGGGGGTGCGGCTCCGGCTGTTCGGCGGTACGTCCCGGCAGGCCATCGATGAACTCAAGTCCGGGGCCATCGATTTTGCCGTGGCCGCCGTGCCCGGCGGCGGTTTCCGGGCCCTGAAGGAGACGCGCCTGTGCCCGCTGCGGGACGTCTTCGTGGCTTCGTCGGCCTTCGGGCAGCTGTGCGGCAGGGACGTGCCCCTGGATGAGGTGATGCGGCACCCCTTCATCTGTCACAAGCAGGGCAGCCTCACCTTCGAATTCCTGGAGAGCATGTGTAAGGCGCGGGGCGTGGACTTTGCCCCGGCCATGGAGCCGGACACCACGGGGCTGGTGCTGGATCTGGCCCGGCACGGCCTGGGCATCGGTTTTTTGCCGGAAGTGGCCGCCAGAGAGGCCTTGGCCGCCGGGGAGGTGTTCGCCCTGCGGCTCGCGGAGGAGCTGCCGTCGCGCAGCATCAGCCTGCTGGAATACGACGGCCATACCCTGAGCCTGGCCGCACGCCGCCTGCGCGACATGCTCACCGAAGACGCGGCGGCCGGGGACGCGCTGTGAGGACTTGAGCCGACAGGGCTCAGGCCGTCCTGCCGCAGGGCGGGGACGTTGTTCCGGGGTCGCTTTGCCGGAGCATAGTGGCTCATGGCCGGCTGATTTTGTTGGGGGATGCCGTGGTTACGGGCTATGCTGCCGCAAAATCATGCAAAGGAGACATCCATGAACGTCACAGCCCTGTATTTTTCTCCCACCGGCGGCAGCAAGCGCTCCGCGCTCAGCCTTGCCGCGGCCCTGGCTCCTGAAGGTTTTGCCGAGCTGGACATCACCTGTGGCGCCGCTGCCGGGGATTTTGGTCCCGGGGACGTCGTCGTGTTCTCGGTGCCCTGCTATAACGGCAGGGTACCGGAAGTGGCCGCCGGGCGTCTGGAGCAGGTGCACGGCCACCGGACCCCCTGCATCATCAGCATCACCTACGGCAACCGTGACTATGACGATTCCCTGCTGGAACTGCAGGACATCGTGCAGCGTCAGGGCTTCATCGTCCAGGGCGCGGCGGCGCTGGTGGGGCAGCATACCTTCGGGGAGATCCAGGTGGGGCGTCCCGATGCCGGGGATGCCGCCGAAAACCGCCGCTTCGTGCAGCAGCTGCTGGCAGCCAGGCAGGGCGATCTTGCCTCGCCCGTGGCGCTGGCCATCAAGGGGCAGCGTCCGTACCGGGGAGAGGGCAGGGGCGTGGGCTTCGTGCCGCTGACCTCCGAGGCCTGTACGGACTGCGGCCTGTGCGCCTCCCTGTGCCCTGTGCAGGCCATCGCGGCCGACCATCGCAGCATCGACGGCACGCGCTGCCTTTCCTGCTTCCGCTGCATCCGCAGCTGCCCTGCGGGGGCCAAGCACATGGATGTGGAAAGCTACCTCGATTTCGCGCGGGATTTCAGCCGGCGCCTGAAGGCTCGGCGGGAGAACGAATACATCTTTTAGAAGAAGCCCGGAAACGGGCAGATGCGGAAAGGGGCGGGAGACCGCCCCTGTTTTTTTACAGAGGGCAGCCCCCGACCTTTTTGCAGGGGGGCAGGGATTCTTCCGGCAGGGGGCAGTAGCGCACGGCCCAGCAGCAGATGCTGCGCAGTATCTTGTGGGCGGAGGCGCCCTTTTCGCTCAGGGAGTATTCGACGCGCGGCGGGATCTCGTTGTACTGGCGCCTGTCTACGATCCGGTCGTTCACCATGTCCCTGAGGGTGGCGGCAAGCACGGCGTCCGTCAGGCCGTCGAGGTTGTCCCTGATCTCCTTGTAGCGCAAGGTGCCGCTGGCACCCAGCAGGCAGATGATGCGGGTCTTCCATTTCCCGTTGAAGATGTCCAGCCCGTATTCGAGCGGGCACAGGGGCTGCTTGCCTTCCTTGTTCCTGGCCATGTCATGTCCTGCGGCTTCATGGTTCGCGATGGCGGATTGTTCCATGATTTCCTGCCGGAGCGCAAGCTGTCCGGTGATCCGGAAGCATCGCGATCCGGCAGGCAGGCTGGAGGAAGGGCAGAAGAAAGATCCCGGGCAGGTCTAGGCCTTGCCCACGGCTTCCAGGAAACGCTGGCCGAGGATGGCCGGAGCCACGGAGCGCAGGGCCGTACCGCCCAGCTCCAGGCTGTTTTCCTCATGCATGGGGCGGCTGGCCCCGGCCCGTTCCAGTTCGCTGGCAAAGGCTTCGCGCAGCAGGCGGAAGGAGGCTTCCACTTCGGGATAGCTGTTGTCCTCACGCCAGGGCAGGCGCAGGCTCTGGCTGCCGTGCCGCCCCTTGTGGGACGGGATGGAGAGCTGGTAGCAGGGCCGCTCGCCTGCATCGTCCTGTCCGGCCCGTTCGTGCTGCCCGGGCCAGCAGTGCTCCTGCCAGGATTCCGGCGGTTCGGGGATGAGCGAGGTGATGCTCAGCGGCGGCGTGGCCAGCTGGCGTTCGAAGTCTTCCAGGGTGACGGTATAGGTCAGGACAGGGCGCAGGTTGCCGCGCTTTTTTTCTATTTTCCAGGTGATCCGCATACAGGCTCCTTGATGGTCAGGCTCCGGCGGGCAGGCGCAGCAGCTCGCCGAAGGGGGGCTGTTCCCCTCCCTGTCCCCAGACGGCCCAGAGCAGGGGGCAGGCGGGCTCGTCGGGGAAGGACGAACATTCCATATCCGTGAACCAGAGCAGGCAGGCCGGGCGCAGGCCGTTGTCGTCCAGCCAGCGGCCCACGGGCCTGAAGTCCGTACCGCCGCCGCCCACGGGGGCCAGATGCAGGGGCAGGTCCTGCCGCCGGAAGGTCTGCACGGCCTGCACGCGGCTGTCGTGGAAGATGACCACCAGCTCCGTCTCGTAGGCGGCGAGGATGGACGACAGTTCCTCGCAGAACAGGGAAAGGGCGGCATCGTCCACTGAGCCCGAACAGTCCACGGCCACGGCCAGCTGCGGGATGCGCTGCTCCTGCCGTCCGGGCAGGTAGATGCCGTGATGCAGGTAACGCCGGTTGGGCGCGCTCCAGGTGTAGTCGTTGAGGGCGCAGTTCTCCAGAAAGCGACGCAACAGGCCGCGCCAGTCCGTGCCGCCATCATGGCGGCCGCCGCGCAACAGGCGGCTGAAGCCCGCGGGCTCGCGGCCCATGTGCCGCGCCCGTTGCAGGGCCTGCTCCAGACGCAGTTCGGCCTCCTGTTCCGCCTTGTGGCGCGCGTCTCCCTGGCCGTCTTCCAGCAGGGGATGGTCACGGACCTCACCGGAAAAATACGGGACAGGTTGTTCCCTTTCCGGCTTGTCCCCGGCAGGACGGGCCGTGCCTGCGGCTTCCGGGGCGGCTGCCTCGTCAGTCTCTCCTGCACGGGAGGGCGCAGCCGCGGGGGCGTCCTGACGCTCCCGGCCGTCATGTCTCTGCTGGTCGGAGCCCTTTTCCCGGGGGCTGCGTCCGGCGGCCTGCTGTTGCGTGCCGCCGTGCAGGGACGTGTCCTGCAGGGAGGCAAGACGGCTGTAGACCTCGTCCACGCTGAGTCCCGCATATTCGGGATGTTCCAGATGGCCCTGCGGCAGCCGGAAGCCGGCACCGAGCAGCAGGGCATCCACCACCACGTCGCAGGCCTCGTTCCAGATCCGGGCATCGCGCCCGTTGCGCCGGACATGGTGGGCGCAGGCCAGATGCATGACTTCGTGGGCCTGGGCCCCCACCAGCCGCTCGTGGGGCAGGGTGGCCGCCCAGACAGGATTGAAGCCCAGCGTGCGGCCGTCGGTCCAGAGGTGGCGGCAGGTGCTGTCCGGCTTCAGGGCCAGATGCAGGGCCAGGGAGCCGAAAAAGGGCTGCCGGAGCACCAGGTCCGCCCGTGCCCGGATCATTGCTGTGAGGGCGCGCTGCTCCAGAGGGGGGGCCGGAACGTCCGCCGCAGGGCTGTGGCGCATGCCCTGTGACGCGGACGGGCGCTCCGGCCGGGGATCCTGCCGTGTCGTCCCGGGCGTTTCCGGGGAAGGCGGGCATAGCGCGGCGTCTGGTGTGGAGCGGGTGTCTTTGGCCGCGGGGGCGGGAACCCGGCGGCTGACGGAGGAGGGGACACGCACGCCCCGGGAGAGGGGAGCACGGGGCAGGGCAGGAAGATCGTCCCTGTTCACATCAGGACCTCGGCATTGTCGCGGGCCCAGCGGGCAAAGGGCTCGCTTTCCACCACGGCGGGATCCTGCCGGACGGCATCGCGCATGAGCAGCACGCCGAACTCGGCGGGCAGGCGTCCGGCATAGGCGGCCAGGGCTTCCATGGTGGCGGGCGCGGTGCGCAGGGCCAGGGCCTCGCACAGGGCGTAAAGGGAGGCCGGGTCGGCAGGCACGGGGGCTTCTTCGGGATCGCTGAGGACGCTCTCCACACTGGGCAGGTGGCGCCATTCCCGCAAAAAGCCGCTCAGTTCCGCCGCGGCCGCCTGACCTATGGTCCCGGCCAGCAGCTCTTCTTCCAGCGGGCCGTCCGGGGCGGCATCGAGGATGCGGGAGGCGAACTCCCAGGAGCGCGGCGAGGCGAAGGCCCTGTCCGACGAACGGGGATCGAAATCATGCAGCAGGCGCGGCCGGAAGCGCAAAAAGGCCTGGATCTCCTCGCGGATGCCGTTGGCACGGGCCCAGTCCAGCCAGTCGTCGATATGGCATTCCACATCCAGATGCACCATGCGGTTGGCCAGGGCCGAAGGCATGCGGTAGGTCACGGCCCGGTCGCTCTCGCGGTTGCCCGCGGCCACCACGGCCCAGCCGTCGGGCAGGCGGTACTGGCCCACGCGCCGGTCGAGGATGAGCTGGTAGCAGGCGGCCTGTACCAGAGGGGGTGCGGCGTTGAGTTCGTCCAGGAAGAGGATGCCTTTCTCCGTGTCCTGCGGATGGGGCAGGAATTCCGGCACGCACCAGGAGGTGATGCCCTCATCGCTGATGCGGGGCAGTCCGCGCAGGTCCACCGGGTCCAGCAGCACGGCGCGCAGGTCGTAGAGCTTGCGGCCCTGGCGGCGGGCCACGTCGGCCACCAGCCGGCTTTTGCCTACACCGGGCGGCCCCCAGAGGAACACGGGTTGCCGGATGCGCACCAGATGATGCAATGCCTCACAGACGTGGCTGGGTCTCATGCAGGGGTCCTTTTAAATAAATTGAATTTCATTTTCAATTAAGATATACGGGAAGGGCATGCAAGGCAAGTTTTTTCTGGGGGGCGGCCGCATGCAAGGAGCAAAGCATGGATATCTGGCAGCATATCATCCGCCCCGGGGACGTCTGGGGGCGTTTTACCCTGTACCTGAAGCAGAACGGGCAGGCTGCCGTGCAGCGGGAGGTCGTGCGTTCCCTGCGGCTGCGGGTGCGCGACGTGGTCCTCGATCTGGGCGGTGGCGGCCGTGCCCTGGCCCAGCTTGCCCTGTATTCGGGGGCCGTCTACGGCGTGGCCGCCACCGCTGCGGCGGTATCGGCCGCCACAGCGCACAACCGCCATGACGTGGCCCGGGGCAGGGTCCGCGTTTGTCGGGGCGCGTTCCCCGCTCTGCCGTTCCCGGCGGAGATGTTCCACGTTATCACCGCGTTCGAGCCCGCGTTCTGGGCAGGAGATCTGTCCGCCTGCCTGCGCGAGATCCGGCGTCTGCTGCGTCCCGGCGGCCAGTGCGTGCTGGTGTGCGCGGATGGACAAGAGAACGGCCGCCCCGTACCGGCCGGGCATACGGTGGACGAGCTCAACGCCCTGGCAGACAGGGCCGGGCTGCTGTGCCTGCCGCCCCTGCGTTTGCGGCGCAAAGGGCGTGTGGTCCTGCACTGGTTGCAGCCTGCCTGCGACCTGTGCCGCCCCATGCCGCTGGACGTGTTCCCGGCGGGCTGGGCCCAGGCCTGCTAGGGGGAGGGAGGGGAGCTCCCGTCCTTTCCCCTTTTTGTGCACCACCGGCGTGTTTCATGCCGGAAAAAAGACCGGGCCCGCCGGAAGGGCGGAGCCGGTCCCGTCATTGCCGGCGTTGGCCCGCAGGGCTGCGGCCAACGCCGGTGTTTTTTGTCCTAGCCGCCGATGAGATAGCGCGAGCGTTTGCCCATGATCTTCTTGATGCCCAGGATGCAGAGGATGCAAAGGGCTATCTCAACGGTCACGGTGAGGTTGGCGATGGTGAAGACCTGTCCGGGCAGCGCGGCGCCGAGCACCTGGAACAGGGGCGCCTGGAAGATGCCCTGGAAGATGGCATGCAGGAAGAAGAGCGGGAAGCTGTAGCGGGCCAGGAAGTCCAGGGCCAGCACTTCCCTGTCCATGCCTTCCAGCAGTTCCAGCACCCAGGAGCCGATACAGAGTTTCTGCACATAGTAGGCCCCTTCGATGTTGGGCATGAAGCTGCCGAAGTAATGGTCGGCCACGATGAGCAGGGAGGTCAGCACGGCCGTCACGCGGATGGCGCTGAGGTGGCGGCGGATGAAGGCCATACAGGCATCACGGTTGCGGGCGCAGTACACGCCCATGAGGAAGATGGGCACGAAGAAGCAGAGGTTGCGCAAGGGCGAGACCAGCAGGCGCGGCACCATCAGGGGCAGGACGGAGGCCGGGAGCAGGATCTTTTGCAGCAGCCCGGTGGGCAGGTGGAAGATGAGCGGCCCGACGCTGAACACGGTCATGATGAAGGGGATGTACCAGTAGGGCACCAGACTGGCCGACCCGTAGGCCAGACAGCGCAGGACGTCCCACAGGGAGGCCACGGGCGTGCCGTCGTTGATGAAGGGGATGTCGTAGCCGAACCAGTGGTGGGAGATCCAGCCCGCGGCCAGCAGGAGCAGCGACAGGATGAAGTAGGGACAGAAGACGTTGACGATCTTGGACTTGTAGAAGCGCAGGGGGGAGAACTGGCCTTTCCTGCGGTTCACGAAGTCGAACAGATAGCCGGAGATGAAGACGAAGTAGATGGTGGCGGAGTGGAAAAGACACAGCCGCAGGCTGTCCTGGAGCTTGGCGGCGTCCTCGCTGCCCGCGAGGACGGGGCCCACCCACATGTGGGTGAGCATGACGGAGACGATGGCGAAGGCCCTGAAATAGTGGAAGGTCAGGTCATAATTTTTTGGCGTCATGCAGTACCTTTGATCCGGCCGGTCATCCGGCGCAGGAGTGGCGAAATTCCTTACCTTGCAGATAAGGATTATTGCCTCCTAAACCGGATGGCGGGCTATGTCAACGGTTGCAGACGCAGGGCAAGGCGGGTGTGGCGGGTGCGGGTCTTGTTGTTCTTGACGGCCATGTGCAGGGCGCGGCTCTCGCCCACCAGCACCACCAGCTTTTTGCCGCGCGTGACGCCGGTATAGACCAGGTTGCGCTGCAGCAGCACGTAATGCTGCATCATCAGCGGGATGACCACGGCAGGGTATTCCGAGCCCTGCGATTTGTGGATGGAGATGGCGTAGGCGGGCGTCAGTTCGTCCAGCTCCTCGAAGTCATAGGGCACCACGCGGTCGTCGTAGCGCACGCTCAGGGTCCGCTCCTTGCCGTCCAGAAAGACGATGCGGCCCACGTCGCCGTTGAAGACGTCCTTGTCGTAGTTGTTGCGGATCTGCATGACCTTGTCGTGCAGGCGGAAGCTGCGTTCGCCGCGCCGCACTTCCAGCCCGTTGGGGTTGAGGCTGGCCTGCAGGCGCAGATTGAGCTGCGCCGCGCCCACGGCGCCCTTGTGCATGGGCGTGAGCACCTGGATGTCGTTGACCGGGTCCAGGCCGAAGCGGCGCGGGATGTGGTTGCGCACCAGATCCACCACCATGTCGGCGGCGCGTTCCGGGTCGTTCTGGTGGATGAAATAGAAATCCGAGAGCCTGTCCTTGCTGGATTCCAGCGAGGGCACCTGCCCCTTGTTGATGAGGTGGGCGTTGCAGATGATCTCGCTTTCCGCCGACTGGCGGAAGATCTCGGTCAGCTCCACCACGGGCACCGCCCCGGAAGCGATGATGTCGGCCAGTACGTTGCCCGGCCCCACGGAGGGCAGCTGGTGCACGTCGCCCACCAGCACCACGGTGGCACCCATGGGCACGGCCTTGAGCAGGTGGTAGAAGAGCAGGGTGTCCATCATGGAGGCCTCGTCCACCACCAGCAGGCCGCAGGCCAGCGGATTGTCCTCGTTGCGGGCAAAGCCGTCCTCCTGCGGGCTGTATTCCAGCAGGCGGTGGATGGTGCGGGCCTCGCGGCCCGAGGTCTCGCTCATGCGCTTGGCGGCGCGGCCCGTGGGCGCGGCCAGCAGGATCTTGGCCTTGACCTCGGCGAACAGGCGGATGATGGCGTTGATGATGGTGGTCTTGCCCGTGCCGGGGCCGCCGGTGAGCACCATGACCTTGCTGCGCGCCGCGGTGCGCACGGCCTCCAGCTGTTCCGGGGCCAGGCTGATGGACAGGGACTCCGTGACCTTTTCCACCAGGGCGTCGGGCTCGGCAAAGCGCACGGCCTTGGGCGAGTGCAGCAGGCGGTGCAGATAGAAGGCCGTCTTGGATTCGTAATGATGGTAGCGGCGCAGGTAGACGGCCACTTCCGGCGCTTCCGCCTCCTCGCCGTCCTCGCGGAAGACAGCGGGCAGGCGCCCGGGCAGCTCATCCAGGCTCTCGCGCACCACGCGCTCTTCCTGCTCCAGGGCCAGCACGGCCTGCCGGGCCAGGTCGCGGTCCACGGCCAGCTGCTGGCAGGCCTGATCCAGCAATTCCTCTTCGGGAAGGAAGACGTTGCCGTCGTCCGTGGCCTTTTGCAGCACATAGAGCAGCCCGGCCTGGATGCGCAGGGGATGATCCTCGGCAAAGCCCAGCTTGCGGGCCGCGGCGTCGGCCGTCACGAAGCCGATGCCCCGGATGTCCATGGCCAGACGGTAGGGGTTCTCGCGCACCACGTTGAGGGCCTCGCCGCCGTAGGCGCGGTAGATGCGCACGGCATAGGCGGGCGTGATGCCGTGGGGCTGCAAAAAGAGCAGCAGGTCGCGGATGCCCCGGTGCTCGGCCCAGCTTTCCTTGATCTTCTCGAAACTCTTCTTGCCCACGCCCTTGATCTTGAGCAGGCGTTCGGGCTCTTCGTCCAGCACGCGGATGGTGTCCGTGCCGAAGGCCGCCACGATGCGCCCGGCCATCTCCTCGCCCACGCCCTTGATGAGGCCCGAGGCCAGGTACAGGCGGATGCCCTCGCTGGTGGCGGGCAGCATCTCCTCGGCCATGTCGAAGGCCAGCTGGCGGCCGAAACGCGCGTTGTTGACCCAGCGGCCGCTGACCTGCAACTGGACGCCCACCTGCGGGTTGACCATGTGGCCCACGCAGGTCACGGGATCGCGGCTCACCGTGCGGCTGGGCGCGCCCTTGACCTTGGCCTCCACGGGCAGGGCCCTGTCGGGCAGCAGACGCAGCACGGTATAGCCGTTCTCTTCGTTGTGGAAGACCACACGTTCCAGCGTGCCGGTGAGCTCCACGGCATCGGGATCGCGCAGCAGGGGAAGATCGTCAGACATGGCAGACTAGGAGAGCGGTTTTTGGAGGGATGGGGGAGTTCGAGGGGAAGGGAGACCTTTTTACCGCAGGAAAAAGGGCCCCTTCCCCCTCAACAAACACTGCTAAAACCAGTCCACGCCGTCGGGCACGGGCAGGACGGCCATGCGCTCCTGCAGCAGCAGGGCGTCGGCCAGCACCAGGGCGGTCATGGCTGTGAGCACGGGCACGATGCGCGGGATGGCCGCCAGGTCGTGACGGCCGCCGATGAGTACGCTGGCGGGCTGGTCGTGGACGTCGATGGTCTGCTGTTCCTGCGCGATGGAGGCGATGGGTTTGACGCCCACGCGCAGCACGATGTCCTGGCCGCTGGAGATGCCGCCCAGGATGCCGCCCGCATGGTTGCTGGCAAAGCGGCCGCCGGGCAGCATGGGATCGTTGTTCTGCGAGCCGGTGAGACGCGCGGCGGCAAAGCCCTCACCCACTTCCACGGCCTTGACCGCGCCCACGCCCATGAGGGCGTAGGCCAGCCGGGCGTCCAGCTTGTCGAAGCAGGGCTCGCCCAGACCGGCGGGCACGTTGCGGGCAACCACCTGCACCACGCCGCCCA
>OODL01000795.1_pt1 | contig 33983 bp, 27 predicted proteins | sample 1671181 | NCBI WGS metagenome assembly OODL01 (sample SAMN06348130, study PRJEB24527) | human gut metagenome | biome: human gut; feature: ankylosing spondylitis patient; material: feces | host: Homo sapiens | place: China | collected 2015-10 | reverse complement strand
AAGTTGTTCAATGACGGGCAACTGTCTATTTTCTAATTTTATTTCGAACTCACGTTAAAATACTTAAACCCACAAAATAATCGGTCTTTTTTTCTCGAAAAAACAAATGATTTACTAAAAAAACACGAAAGAACAGATTTGGAAGATGGTTCTAAAGCACTATGACTCACATATAATAGATAGGCCTACATTCCCTTTTTCCACCTCTTGCATAGAGAGAGAAAAGAATATGATTCTAAAAACAGGAAAGTAGAGAACATATATTTTTTAATTAATTTGTTTTATTATGAAGAAGAAGTTTATTAGTGTTGCGATGTTTTGCGCATTGATTGCCAGTTCCCCAGTTTGGGTCGGCTGCTCAGATTACGATGACGACATTGCCAATCTACAATCACAGGTAGACGCATTGAAACAAACGGTAGATGTTTCAACCGCAGAAGCCCTGAAAGCCCTGCAAGAAGCTCAAGCCGCATTGCAGGAGGACATCAACGAATTGACAGCGGGCAAAGCCGACGCACAGGCCGTGAAGGACTTACAGGAAACCGTGGCTGCACTCCAAACAGCCATCACAGAGAACGACATCACCAAAATCGGCGAATTGAGTTCTCAGGTCAGCGAACTGATCGCACAGGTAAATGGAATAGAAGGCGACTTGGATAAGACCCAAAGCGACCTTCAGCAACAAAAGACTGAGTTGGAAGGCAAGGTCAACAGCCTGCGCACCGATTTGGAGAAAGCCATTGCCGACAAAGCCGACCAAGCTACCGTGGACAGCATCAAGTCTGAGTTGGATGCGGCCGTAACAAACCTTACCGACGTAGAAAACCGTTTGGTGGAAGTAGAGAAATGGATTAAGAACAACGGACAGGAGTTGGCCAAACTGACAGCAAACGTAAGCCAGATCAACAACCTGATCGCTAAAATCAGCGAAGAAGCGGCTACGACCATTTCTGACCCGGCCATCTTGGCAGCCATCAAAGCATTACCCACCACGGTAAGTTCACTTACCACCCTGCAACAACAAATCGGCAAGGAAACGGAAGCCGGAAGCATCCTCTACCGTCTGGCCGCCCTCGAAGAATGGAAGAACACTATCGTGACCGAATTACTGACCGGCACGGGATACAGCAGCTTTGCCGACATTTGCCAAGACATCAAAGAGCTGCAAGAAGCATTGACGGGCAGCGGCAGCGAAACGCCGGGCGTAGACCCGAGCGACCCGGGCTTGGTTGAACAATTCAACGCACTGAAAGCCGAAATGGCCAAGTTCGACATGATTCAAAGCGTGGTGTACATCCCGAACCTTACTTCTACCGAAGAAGGAGGCTATTTGTTGAAGTCTTCCGTGCTGAAAGTGTACAACGAAAAGATCACGACAGCGGACAAATACGAGACGGTGGCACAAGGCATAGCATCCAACAAAATCCAATTCCGCGTGTCTCCGGCCTCTAAAGCCAACGACTTCATAGGAGAAAACGCCAAATATACCTTGACTTTCGACGGCTCGCTAATCAGCAAGAAAAGCTTCTCTAAAGTAAAGACGGTAGGAGACCCCGTCTTAGTCGACGCAGAATCCGGCATCATCGAATACTCCGTAGAGACAGAAATTGGCGAGAATGAAATTTGGGCCGTTTGCGCCGTTATTAAGGCCGTAGACCCACAACCTGCCGAAGGCGAAGAAAGCACGGGAAGCACAAAGGACAACACGGACCTGACCACGACCTATTTCAAGGCAACGAGAGTGACGGACAAGGTGAAAACCATTGAAATCACGAACGACAACAGTTCCGCAACGAGCTTGCCTTACATGAATCCGGACGGCAGCAACAGCATGTTGGACTACAGCAAGAACCGCAAAGTCGTAGGCAAGGCCGAAAATGGTACCGTAATCGTGGAAGACATGGTAGGAGAATACGGCGTTCCGACTACGATTTCCTACGAACTGTCCACGTTGACGAACGACGACAAGAGCGACGACAACTGGTTCAAGATCGAAAACGGCCAACTTACATTGCCGAATGCATCGAATGCCATGATCGGACGTAAAGTCACAGTCACCCCCGTGGCCGACTTCGGTTCGTTCCAACTCAAGGCTCCGGCATACAAAGAAGTAACCATCGCACGCCGCGTTGTAGAGCATGACGTACAGGAAACCAAGGAACTGACGTGGAACAAGGACATCCAGTTCATTGCCCTGAGCAGCGACGAAATGGACGAAATCATCAAAGCTACCGAACTGTCACGCGGTGACTTCATGGAGCTTATCGATGAAAACGAACCGGCAGACTTGACCAAGTTGTGCCTGATGACCGGTAAAGACATCTTGGAAAAAATGCCTGCAGCAACCGACAAGGTAGCAAACGACAACACGCTGTACATCGTCGTTCCTGCCAAAATGAATACCGGTGATGCCAAGAAACTCGATATCACATTGAAAGAAGAAAACAGCAGTACCACGCAGACCGACTCTTACATTATCCATGTAAACGTCAGCAAGATGCAGTATCCTGTCACTGTGATCGAGAAGAACCCGACCCGTTGGACAGAAGACGGGCAGACCATCGAATACAGACCGCAGATTGAATGGGCTGAAGGTACAACCGACAAGGTGGAAGGCGTGGGCAACACGTTCAATGCCGAAGACTTGTTTGCCGACTATGCCGCATTGAGCCAACAGGCTGCCGACCTCGGCTTCACCCTCGTCATCAATGCCAAGGGCCTCACAAATACTGACGGTGTCAGCTACAACTCTGCCACCAGGGCACTTACTTACGACAAGACCCAATATAACGGCAAAGTCGTTGAGTTTGAAATCTACTTGGACTACAACGGTACGAAGATTGGCGCAACCCATTGCAAGATCAGCGTACAGGCATTGAGCGGAACATGGACGAACCCGACTCAGATGGCCATGAGCGTCACCGACTTGTCTAAGACTTATAGCGTGGCTGAAGGTGCCAAATGGGTTGACGTCGCCGGACGCACTATATGGGAAAACGGTGCCAAGGTGAAGACCGGAAAAGACGATAAAGGCAACTGGTTGTCCGACTTCAATAAGGATCCGTTCACGACAGATGTATATGGCATGACCGCCCCGTCATTCCACGTCATCGACCCGAAGACCGGAGCAACCATTACCGACCAATATGTCAACGTGAACAGCTCTACCGGTGAAGTCTCGTTCACGAACGATGCCAAGCAAGCGTCTTTCGCCACGGCTTACACGGTAACCATCCGTATCAGTGCCGATTCTCCGTGGGGCGCAATCACGAACATGCCGGACGACCACGTAGACATGACGTTCACCATTGCACAGGGTGCAAAATAATGACAAAGAGAGAAAGTAATCTCATAAAAAGCCTTGCCCATCCGTTTTCTCTCCATCTACGGACGAGGTAAGGAAGGTTGGTCAGAGACGGTCTCCGCGAGGAGGCCGTCTCTTGTATTTATAACGCTACGGACAGCCGCGCCAGATAATCATAATGTTCCCCGTCCTGCAACCGTTCCGCACGGAAACCGTTTTCCTGTGCATAGTAGGCCAAAGTGTCGAAGTCCACATAGAGCCACGGGAAAGGTGCGCCTTTCACTCGCTTGTACTGCATCCGGAAATCCAACTCACCGTAGTAACCGGCATTCAGGTCGATATCCATCGCGCCGTCTTCGTCTTCATAAATATAGCGCAAGTCACTGGAATCCACCAACACGCAACCGCCGGGTGCCAACAGTTGCTTCATGCGACGGAAAAACAAGGGCATGCGTTCCAGCCGCCCGATGATGCCGGAACCGTTCATCAGCATCAGCACCGTATCGTAACATCCGACGAAAGCCTCGTCGAAGACATCCGCCTCCCAAGCCTGCCTCACCCCGCGCCGACGCATCACGTCCACCGACAACGGCGAGATGTCCACCGCCGTCACGTCCAACCCGCGCCTTTGCAAGGCCAGGCTGTGGCAGCCAGCCCCGGCACCGACATCCAACACCCGCCCGCAACACAAGTCCAAAGCTTTCCGTTCCAATGGCGGCATATCCTCCTCTTCACGAAACAACGTGCCGACCGGCATCTCGTCTTCGTCAAACTGTGGGGAGAACACCCGCAGGCGACCGACCTGGCCTGTCTCATAATAGTCACGGATGGCCTGCCCCATCGGGTCGCATCCGTCTTCCAACAATCCGTTCTTCATATTTTTATGTCTTGGCAGCGCAAAGATACGACAAATATCCTCGCCGCTACGCTTATTTGCATTATCTTTGTTACCACGAAGACAGGATGCGGCTCGGCATAGCCAAACCGGAAAACTTCGTTTTCATTTGTCTCTGCGCTCGCCTTTCGCTATCTTTGTGCATTATAGGCTTCACGTTTTTATGGAAACAGACCGTAACATATACATCAAAAACATGGTGTGCGACCGTTGCGTCATGGTCGTACGGAACGTACTGGAACGTCTCGGACTGACACCCTTGTCGGTCGAACTCGGACGGGCCGAACTTTCCGCCCCTCTCGCGGAGACCGCACGCCAAACCCTGCGCGAGGCCCTCACTCCCTTGGGATTCGAACTGATAGACGACCCGCGCATCCGTACCGTAGAGCATATCAAGCGTCTCATCATCGAACTCGTGCACCATCAGGACAACAGCCTTCGGACAAATCTGTCGCAATACCTCGCCACGGAGTGCCGCCACGATTACGGTACGCTCAGCAAGCTGTTCTCCGAAACGCAAGGCACGACCATCGAAAAATACTTTATCGCCCAGAAAATCGAACGCGCCAAGGAACTGTTGGATTACGGTGAACTGACCCTCAACGAAATAGCCGATCGGCTGAACTATTCCAGTACCGCCCACCTCAGTGCCCAGTTCAAGGCACAGACCGGATATACTCCACGGCAATACAGGCAACAGAAAGAGCGGGCACGCATTCCGTTGGATAAAATATAACACTCACACTAAAACATATAAAAAGAAGCCATAATTCTGTAAGACAGTTTGCAGACCCCGTACTTATCTTTGTACCCTACAACCATAGATACGATAAACACAATGGACACAATACACATAGAAAAAAGGACGTTCCCCGTATTGGACATGAGTTGCGCCGCCTGCGCTGCACGGGTGGACAAGACCCTCAACGGACAACCGGGGGTACGCACGGCTTCCGTCAACTACGCGGCGGCCACGGCCACCGTGGAATACGACACGACACAGTGCAGCCCCGAACAACTGAAAGCGGCCTTGCAGGCTGCGGGTTACGACCTGCTGGTGGGCGACGACCGCAAACAGTTGGAAGACCGGGCGGAACAGGCGCACGACGAGAAGTACCGACGTTTGCGGCAACGCACCGTCTGGGCCATCATCCTCGCCCTGCCCGTGGCCGTCATCGGCATGTTTTTCATGTACATGCCATACGCCGACCTCATCTCATGGGCATTGTCCACCCCTGTCGTCCTCTGGTTGGGACGGGATTTCCACCGCAACGCCTGGCGGCAACTGCGGCACGGCACGGCCAACATGGACACTTTGGTGTCGAACAGTACGCTCATTGCCTACGTCTTCAGCCTTTTCAACATGCTCTTTCCGGAATTCTGGACGGCACGGGGCGTAGAACCTCACGTCTATTTCGAAGCGGCGAGCGTCATCATCGCCTTTATCCTGTTGGGGCGGCTCTTGGAAGAAAGGGCCAAGGGCAGCACCTCGACGGCCATCCGCAAGCTCATGGGGCTGCAACCCCGTACAGTCACCATCGTGGACGACCGTGGGGAAACAAGTGAAATCAGTATCGACGACCTGCAACGGGGGCAGACCGTCTCCGTCCGTCCCGGCGAACGGATTGCCGTGGACGGCACCATCGTCTCGGGCAGTTCGTACATCGACGAAAGCATGCTGAGCGGCGAACCGGTGCCCGTAGCCAAGCGCGAAGGGTCGCACGTTTTCGCCGGTACCATCAACCAACGGGGCTCGTTCCGTTTCCGTGCCGAGAAAGTGGGGACCGACACCGTACTGGCCCACATCATCCGCATGGTACAGGACGCGCAAGGCAGCAAAGCCCCCGTGCAACGGTTGGTGGACCGCATCGCGGCCATATTCGTACCGACCATCATCGGCATCGCCCTTCTTTCGTTCGCCTTGTGGTGGACACTCGCCCCGTCGGACGGTTTCACGCACGGCCTGTTGGCTTTGGTCACCGTACTCATTATCGCCTGTCCCTGCGCGCTCGGACTGGCCACGCCGACAGCCATCATGGTGGGCATCGGCAAGGGAGCCGAACACGGCATCCTCATCAAAGACGCTGAAAGCTTGGAGGCCGCGCGGCAGATAGACAGTATCCTGTTGGACAAGACGGGAACGGTCACGGAAGGGCATCCCACGGTGACGGAAATGACGTGGGCGGAAGACAGCCCGGCCGGCCTGCCCGACATTTTCTTCAGTTTGGAAAAACAGTCGGAACATCCCTTGGCCGAAGCCGTCGTCGGCCATATCCAAGGGCGGGAACTCCCCGTGCAGGATTTCGAAAGCCTGACGGGAATGGGGGCAAAGGCGGTATGCCAAGGCCAGACGTATTATGCCGGGAACCTTAAGCTGTTGGAACGGAACGGCATCCCGACAGACGAACGCCTGACACGTACGGCCGAACGCATGTCTGCCGCCGGACAAACAGTGATTTACTTTGCCGATACGAAGAAAACATGGGCGGTAGCCGCCATATCCGACCGCATCAAGAAGACTTCGCGCCAAGCCGTGGCCGAACTGCAGGCCATGGGCATCGAAGTCTATATGCTTACGGGCGACCAGGCCCCCGCTGCCGCACAGATAGCCGACGACGCAGGCATCCGGCACTACCGCGCCGGGGTGTCGCCGCAAGACAAGGCCGATTTCGTGGCCGCCTTGCAGCGCGAAGGGCACCGCGTGGCCATGGTGGGCGACGGCATCAACGACAGCGCCGCCTTGGCCCGCGCCGACCTGAGCATCGCCATGGGACGGGGCAGCGACATCGCCATGGACGTGGCCCAGATGACGCTCATCTCGTCCGACCTGACCCGGATTCCGGAGGCCATCCGGCTGTCCGCCCGTACCGTACGCACCATCCGGCAGAACCTTTTTTGGGCTTTCATCTATAATATAATAGGTGTACCCGTGGCCGCCGGAGCCCTCTACCCCCTTTGCGGCTTCCTGCTCAACCCGATGATTGCCGGGGCGGCCATGGCCATGAGCAGCGTGAGCGTCGTGACGAACAGCCTGCGGCTGAAACGGGCCGGACTGCGACACGAAGAAACCGACATTTCAAAACCCTATACAGATATGAAGAAAGAATATAAAGTGGAAGGCATGATGTGCAACCATTGCCGCATGCATGTGGAAAAAGCATTGAACAGTATCGAGGGCGTCAACGCCACCGTGACCTTAGACCCTCCCGTGGCCGTCATCGAGTTTTCGGGAGACGCGAAGCCCTTGGAGGACTTGCAAGCCGTACTGGCCGAAGAAGGTTACAAAATCTCGGAAATGTAAAGGAAGGAGGAAACCATGCAGTTAGACAAGCTTTGCGTGGCCTGTTTCTCGCCCACGCACACTTCGATGAAAATCGCACGCGCCATTGCCGACGGCACGCACATCGCACGCCGTGAGGAAATCGACCTGACCACCGACCCCGCCGACACGCCCATTGCGGTACGCAACGCCATCTGCATCGTGGCCGCCCCCGTCTACGGGGGACTTGTGGCCCCGGTAGCCGTCCGGCGCATCGCCCGCCTGCGGGCGGAAAACAGCATCGCCATTCCGGTGGTGGTCTATGGCAACCGCGACTACGAGGATGCCTTGGTACAGCTTCGCGACCTCCTGCACGCCCAAGGGTTCACGCCCCTCTGCGGTGCGGCTTTCGTGGGCGAACACTCCTACAGCCGTCCGGGCATGCCCGTAGCCGAAGGCCGTCCTGATGCCGCCGACTTGCAGAAGGCCGCCGCTTTCGGGGCGCAGGCATACGGCAGCCTGTTGCACCAACTGAACCTGCCCCACCCTCCGGCCACGAATGCACGTGACTTCGCGCTGACCTACGACAGCCCGTTGGAAAGCCTCGTGACTGCGCCCGCGATGAAGGGCAACGTACCCTACAAGACCCTTGGCCCCTCCACACCGCAGGCCCCGGTGGTGAATGACAACTGTTACGGCTGCGGAGAATGCGTGGACTGGTGCCCCACCGGTGCCATCACCATAGCCGACGGACGCTCTGCCACCCGTGTGGACTTGTGCACCAAATGCTGTGCCTGCGTCAAGTTCTGTCCTGTGGGCGGACGCACTTTCGACACCCCTTATACCGCCATGTTGCACCAGAACTTCAGTGCACGTCGCGAACCGGAATGTTTCGTCTGACAAAATGTCAGGCCAACCTCACGAGAATCGTCTATCCGCCTCTTTATTCGGGCGAGGGGATAAAAAACGTCGGCATTTCAAGCCGACGTTTTTACATTCCGCAACCAGGGGCGGGGTTTCCGCTTACAAAAAGACACCCTCTCCACACCGCCATGCGGCATATCCCGCATGCAAATGACATCCGTTAGCCTTTTCCCGTGACAAAAAGCATGAGGATTTGGCGCACGGAAATCCGTCAGATAAATCAAAAAAAGCCCTTCTGACCTCCCTTTTACACCGTTTACCGCCCCCTTTTTCGTCATGCAGAAGACCGTTTCCGGCCGACAAGCGGACAACTCCATTTTTTTCTGCTCCAAAACTTTTTCCACTTTCAGCCAAACGAAATTCCAATCTCATGAGATTGAAACCCCGAATTCAAAAGAAATGCGTCATAAACACATAAAACGGGCCATATACCGGTTCGGATTTAACATATCCTCTCTATTTGAGCCTTTTACTACCCGGTGCTTATACGTAAAAGGCTGACATATTGTCAGTATTTCACGTCCTGCCTCATCTGCCCTATTTTCCCTTTCCCATCTTTTTTTTCTCAATTCTGTTTGCGTTACCAATAGTTTTATTTAATTTTGCCGCACCTAATCATTTACGAATTAATACCAAGAAAATTAGGAATATGGAAGCTGTATTCGGTTACATCATCGGCCTCGGGGCCGCAGTCATGATGCCCATTATCTTTACCATACTGGGCGTTTGTATCAAAATCAAGTTCGGAAAAGCCTTACAAAGCGGCCTTTACGTGGGCGTCGGTTTCGTGGGATTGTCGGTCATTACGGCGTTGCTCACCAGCAGCCTCAGCCCCTCGCTCTCAAAAGTGGTGGAGATTTACGATCTCAACCTCGAAGTGTTCGACATGGGATGGCCTGCGGCAGCCGCCGTGGCTTACAACACGTCGGTAGGCGCATTCATCATTCCCGTATGCCTCGGAGTGAACATCCTGATGCTCCTCACCAAAACGACAAAGACCGTCAACATCGACCTGTGGAACTATTGGCATTTCGCTTTCATCGGCGCGATGGTCTACTACACGATGGACAACATCGCATGGGGTTTCTTCGCCGCCGTCATCTGTTATATCCTGACGCTGATAGCCGCCGACTATACGGCTCCCAAATTCCAGAAATTCTATGATAAGATGGACGGCATCTCCATCCCGCAGCCTTTCTGCCAAGGGTTCATGCCTTTCGCCATCCTCATCAACAAGGCACTCGACCTGATTCCGGGGTTCAACAAACTGTATATCGACGCGGAGGGCATGAAGAAGAAATTCGGCATCCTGGGCGAACCGCTCTTCCTCGGCGTATTGGTGGGATGCGGCATCGGCGCACTGGCCTGCAAGAACGGGCAGGAACTGGTGGACGGCATTCCGGGCATCCTTGGACTGGGTATCAAGATGGGAGCCGTCATGGAGTTGATTCCCCGCATCACGGGACTGTTCATCGAAGGCCTGCGCCCCATCTCCGACGCCACGCGCCAGATGATTGCCCGCAAATTCGGTGAGAATGCCGGTCTGCACATCGGTATGAGTCCGGCCTTGGTCATCGGCCACCCGACTACGCTCGTCGTATCGTTGCTGCTTATTCCCGTTACGCTGTTTCTCGCCGTCGTCCTGCCGGGCAACCAGTTCCTGCCTTTGGCTTCGCTGGCCGGCATGTTCTACGTGTTCCCCATCATCCTGCCCATCACGAACGGCAATGTGGTGAAGACGTTCATCATCGGCCTTATCCTGATGGTCATCGGGCTGTATTTCGTGACGAACCTCGCGCCCTACTTCACCAGTGCGGCACACGATGTGTTCAACATCACGAAGGACACGGCCGTGGCCATCCCCGAAGGTTTCGAGGGCGGTGCGCTCGACTTTGCCTCCAGCCCGTTGGCATGGGTCATCTTCCACCTGACACACACGGTGAAATATGTGGGTCCGGCCGTCCTCGTGGTCTGCACGCTCGGACTGGCTGTCCTCAACCGCCGCGCCATCGTCCGCAAGAAGTACTAAGACGCGGACGCATACCACGCATTTGAATCTAACATCACATAATCAAAAACAGAAAGAAAATGAAAAGATTTGCATTGGCTCTTTGCCTCGGCCTCGGCGCACTGGCGACGAACGCCCAGATGAACTACAAAGTACAGACCGCCTGCCATCCGCAGGATGTCAAACACTACGACACCGAACGCCTGCGCAGTGCTTTCATGATGGACAAAGTCATGGCTCCGGATGAAATCAACCTCACGTATACCCTGTATGACCGTCTGATTTACGGTGGAGTGATGCCGGTAAACAAGGTTCTGAAATTGGAGAAGTTCCATGAACTCGGACCGGAAATCACCTACTTTTTGGAACGCCGCGAATTGGGCGTAATCAATGTCGGTGGAGACGGTGTGGTAACTGTAGATGGCAAAGCATACGAAATGAAGTACAAAGAGGCTCTCTACGTAGGTTGCGGCAATAAAGAAGTTACTTTCAAGAGCAACGATCCCGCCAAACCCGCCAAATTCTACATCAACTCGGCTCCCGCATATAAGCAATTCATCACCCAGTTGATTACGACTGATGCAAAGTTACAGAAGGCCAACCCCAAGAAATACGTTTTGGGCATCTCTGACCATTACGGCAAGATGGAAGAAAGCAACGACCGTGTGGTCAACCAGTTAATCGTAAAAGACGTTTTGGAGAAAGTGAAAGGCGGCGGCACGAACCAACTGCAAATGGGACTCACCGAATTGGCTCCGGGTTCCGTATGGAACACAATGCCGGCCCACACACACACACGCCGGATGGAAGCTTACTTCTATTTCAACGTAACCGACGGCAACGCTATCTGCCACTTGATGGGCGAGCCCAAAGAGGAACGCCTCGTATGGTTACACAACGAGCAAGCCATCACTTCTCCTGAATGGAGCATCCACGCCGCTGCCGGAACCAGCAACTACAGCTTTATTTGGGGAATGGCCGGCGAGAACTTGAAATACAGCGACAAAGACGAAATCAAATATCAAGATATGCGCTAAGCATTGGGCAATCCCGCATATAGCCACATCCCCGTCCTCTACTCCAAAGGACGGGGATATTTCGTTTTACACAGTTTAACATCGCCAACTGGTGTTTTCCCATTTCTTTCCAGAATCAATCCTTTACTTTGTATCATCAAAAAGAAACAAATGTCTAACTTTCAAAAAATGAACATTATGAAAAAGTTATTATTCTTACTGCTGAGTGTATTCACTTTACAAGTAGCGCAGGCCGACAACGACAAACCCATCACTTTCGACAAGCTGCCGGCTAAAGCACAGACTTTCATCAAACAGAACTTCCCCACGGAAAAGGTGGCATTCACCAAAATGGAGAAAGGATTCTTGGACACGAGCTATGATGTCGTGTTTGTCAACGGCAACGGGGTTGAGTTCGACAAGAACGGCGAATGGACAGAATTGGACTGCAAACGCAGTAGCGTACCGACGAAAGCCGTTCCCGCCCAAATCACAAAGTTCGTAAAAGAAAGCCATCCCAATGCAACCATCCTCAAACTGGAGCGCGACCGTTACACCTACGAAGTGAAACTGTCCAACTTCTGGGAAATCAAATTTGACAAGCAATTCAATGTCATCGACATGGATATGGATGACTAAACAGAAGAAACTGTAAATCCGGATCCGGCACATTCCATCCCGAAAAGGGGGAATGTGCCTTTTTCGTACCTCTCCGGTTACCGGCTGCTTTTTTCAGTACGCATATCCCCAAAAACATATCTTTTCATAAAATAGGTTGTATCACGGCAAAATATTCAAGCAAGCTTAAGATTTTGCGTTCGATTTGCATTATCTTTGTGAACATGAACATCCGTAAACTTTTCCTCTTTGCATTTTGGACGGGTTGCTGTCTGACATCGACTTTATACGCCCAAGAACGCGCCAAACCTAAAAACGGAGAAGGCGTATCGACATTTCTTCAACGTTTTGGCTACACTTCCCGTGCAGCCCAAAAGGAGTTTCTGGAAATCAACAAAGGGAAACTGACCCGCGACGGAGGCTTGATACTGGGACGTAGTTACCGGCTTCCCACCGGTAAGAAGTCTGGGAAAAAAGCGCGGGCTGGCAGTCGTAAGACCAGCGTTGTAGAACCACTTTTCGGCCCGGCATACCAAAACGTATCCGTCCGTTCCCATGAGTTAGAAGGTGCTTGCTTGTATTTGGTCAGCGGGCACGGAGGTCCCGACCCCGGAGCCATCGGAAAAGTAGGAAACCGGGAATTGCACGAAGACGAGTATGCCTACGACATCATCCTGCGGTTGGGACGTGCATTGATGGAAAAAGGTGCCAAGGTACATATCATCATTCAGGATGAGAAAGACGGCATCCGCGATGACCGGTATTTGTCCAACAGCGACCGTGAGACCTGCCTCGGACAAACGATTCCGCTCGACCAGATAGCCCGTCTACAGCAGCGGTGCGATGCCATCAACCGCCTGACGTATAAGGATAAAGAGAAATACAAACGTGCCATCTTCATCCACGTGGACAGCCGGGGACATAAAGACCAGGTCGATGTATTCTTCTACCACTCTCCCGGCAGCAAATTAGGAAAACGGCTGACGGAAAACATTCATAAAACCTTTGAACGGAAATACGACAAACACCAACCGAACCGGGGATTCCGGGGTACGGTAAGCGAACGTTCGCTCTACGTATTAAAAAAATCCAACCCGGCGGCAGCTTTCCTGGAACTGGGCAACATACAAAACGAACGCGACCGGAAACGCCTCGTCATCCCGTCCAACCGTCAGGCCTTAGCCGACTGGATTTGCCAGGGTATCATAAAGGATTTCAAGGGACAACGGTAAAACCGAAGTCCCTATAAGACAAAAAGAACGCATAGAGGAAATCATTCCCTATGCGTTCTCCTTTTTAGTGCACGTGCTGTCACAGCACACGCAACTACCAACCTATTATTTCATATAAAACTTCTTCACTGTTCCGTCGGAGTACTTGAAGATGTTGACCTGCCCTTTCAGCGGAGCAGCCACACGCTTGCCGCTTACGGCATAGATACCCAGCAATTCAGCACCTTCAGGACCTTTCACTCCGGCAATGCTACTTCCCTCATGGGCTTTTTTAGCATCTGCCAATACCTTCTCGATACCGGCTTCGATAGCCGTCGCGTCAATTTGACTTTCTGCCGTCAGTTTCACTTCATCGTACAAGCCCTTCACCTCGTTACTGATGGAATCGATGTCTTCCTGCAAAGCGGCAATGTCGGCCGTGAACTGTTCTGCCACCTCGGCATAATCCGTTTCTATCGTAGTCTTCGCAGCGTCCAACTTAGCCTGAACGGCGGCAATGTCGGCAGTCAAACGAGTGTAAGCTTCTTCATTGGCAGTAACTTTCTGCTGATAGTCCAACACCATTTCCACCATATCCACGATAGCCGTGTCGATTTCCACCACAGGAGCCAACACCTCATCATAAATAGTCGCGAGCGTTTCATTGGCGTAAGCCTCGTTCACAGACTTCTGCAAATCCTCAATACGGGTAGCCACTTCCTGAACGGCATTCACGACAATCGCACTGTCTTTCACGTTGGCAGCCTCAGTATTGATTTTCTCTACGGCAGCCTCATAACGCGTACGCAGGCCCTGTATGGAGTCATTGGCAGGAGTATAGTAGGCGATGAAAGAATTAATCACCTTCATAACTAACTCACCCTCCATATTAATGCCATGTCCTGCATTATCCGACAAAATAATTTCATCCAATGAAAGCTCAGCAACCTCTTGGAAAGTCTCAGAAGCTTTCACAAAGAAAGAAAATACCACACCCGTATCTCCCTTCAGCGTTTCGCTCGTCAGACCACTCAGTACCAATTTGGTACGACCGTCTTCCAAAATACTGGAAGAGATAGACAAGTTCTGTGGTAAACGTTCACCATATTCAAACTTAGGTGCACCGTTGGCCTCCGTATCCAATGACAGTCCTTCGGGCAACGACAACACAGCCTCCATACCACGGACACTCGTATAGTTACGCAAGCCCAAGCTTACTTTTTTAACACTACCGTCGTTCTTCACGCAAATAGAGTCTTCGGTAAGATAGAAAAAGCCCACGTTCGGGCTCACATGTGCGGTATAGGAATCAAGGTGATACCCCTTGATGTTACCGCTCTCTTCAAACTCCGAACTGCTGCCCACAATGTTATCCAACACGATTTCACTGGTTTCTACCATATTCTCATTTGCCCTTACTTTGAAATAAGCCACGGCACCGCGGTCGCCTGCAATATTATAAATCCCATTGGGCTGAATGAGAAGGCGCACCGTCTTGATACCTTTAGCCATATCCTCCATGGAACTTTGCACCTCATTCATATAAATGCTGTGCGAAGAACGGCTCAAGCGCACCTCATCGCGTTGTACACTATTCGGAACGAAATCCAAGCCTTTGGGAAGCTTGAAGTCCATCTGCAAACCCACCATAGGATCGCTATTCTCCAAATAGACAGAAATCGTCTTCTCTTCGTCCACCTTGATATTGAAATTATCAATGGTGACCTTGTTCTCAGCTTCAGCACTTGCCACAAAAGCCATCACCATGCCCCATATCCATAGGCACTTCGCCGCAAACCGTCGCATCGAAGTATTTGTATTCTTTGTCATACGTTCTGTTTTTATTATTCTACATTAAGCTCCTTTAGAAGGAAAGCGCAGCCACCTTACGTGGCAGCCACGCTTCCTACACACAGAGACTTTATTCACTTACTTCTTCAAAACTTTCTTCACTGAACCGTCAGCATTACGGATGATGTTGATACCTCTTGTGAACTTGTCCATGATCTGACCGCCCACAGAGTATATCTTCTCTTTCATGCTTGGGTTGGCCTGCACACCGTTGATACCGGTTACGCCGCCTTCGCCACTGCCACCGATGCTGTAAAGTACGCCATCGACATCTGCTGCAAGCACATTGCCTACGGTCATCTTAGAAGCAGCACGACCCGATACTTCCAAATAAATCAGGGCTTCGCCATTTGCGTTAAGCTCTTTGTTCTGGAGCGAACTTACCACGATGCGGTGCGTCGTCCCATCGGCCAATGTATTGGAATACAACTGGTGGTCGTCTGCACTTCCGCCCAAAGATTCTCCCAACAAAGTTACGCCTGCGGGAAGCGTCACGTCCATCTGGCAAGCTACGTAGGGGTTCACGTTTTTCAGAAGGATGGCTACACGCTTCGTGCCTCCGACTTCTTCCATGTTCATCTCTACGCTTTCTTCGGTCTGCGTCATCGCAAGCTCTGCCAAACGTACACGAGGTGCCACTTGACTGACCTCCATCGTGTTGTAATCCATAATCTTGTTCGTGAGCTTCGTTAGATCGGCCACGTTGATCCGACCGTCGTCGTTCACATCTGCGGCATACCACTTGATCGTACCCGCGATAGCCTCAGCCTTAGACGGGTCGAGCACATACATCATCAATTCCGTATAGTCGAGTACATCGACAACGCCGTCACGCAATACGTCACCCCGTATGAATGATTCGGTTTCTATCGTTTCACGTACGTTTGCCATCCGTTCTTCCTGCTTTGCAAGTGCGGCCTGAATTTGCGGAAGGGCTTCTTTTACGTAGTGAATTGGCGTCGAAGTAACATCATTACCATTGATGTCCACACTGACGTAACCGTCATTGGTATCCTCATTATAGGATTTAATATTGCCTAAATCTTCCCTGACAAGCTCCAACGTATCGTTCAAGGCATCTTCAACTTCGACAACAAACGTATGACTGTTCACAGACTTAACAAGTTCAATCCTGTCACTCAGTGCCTTATCAATCACGCCCGTATATTCTATGAAGGAAGCCCTGCAGTCCAAAGAGTCGATACGCTCCAGCACTTTATCCATAATGGTTTTAAGATCATTTTCGGCGTCTACGTCAGTCAATTCGATATCAGCATAGTATTCATCCATGGCCTTACCGTATTTGCCGATATGGGCCGTAATGTCAGCTATACTTTCTGCATTAGCCTTCTCGTCTACCTTGTAATACTCAAAGCCGGTCAGCTTGTCTACTACAGTGGTGAGCGAGTCATTCAAATGAGCCATATCAGCCTTGCGGGCCTCGTAAGCCTCATCGTTGAGCGTATAACGTTCCTGATCTTTTGCGATGTCGGACAACAACGTCTTCAAATCAGACAAGATAACATCCATCTTGTGATTCAACTTGTCTTGATAGAACAACATGTTCGTCTTGTTCTGCTCTATACCGTCTTTCACGGCAACCACATCACTTTCAAGTCCGGCCATATCGCCCTCGAATTTACCCTGTACGTTGGCATGACAGGCAGCAAGCGTCTCTCGGCCAGCCTTCACATCTCCTTCCACTTCGCCTGCACGGTCCATAAGAGCTGTGTAAGCATTCTCTGTGGCAGCAGCATCCGTGTAAGTTGCCAGTTTCGTACGCATGTCTGCAATCCAAGTCTCATAAGCCAGGAATAACGGCTGTTTGGCTTTAGTTTCTGCGTTGGTGATTGCACCGTCATTAGCGGTATCCTTCGTAAAGGCAGCCATTTTTTCCTTGATAGCTGTAGACAAAGCGTTTACTTCTGCCTCAGCGTCAGCATCGCCTTTCACCTTATTCTGTGCGTCGGCACAAGCAGCCTGCAATACATTGAATTCTGCCAGTATTTGAGCCTGTTCTTTCGTATTGGCCGATTGATAAACGCTTTCGATAGAAGTCGTGATACTCTTGCATTCATTCTCGGCAGTTGTCTTGTAAGCGTTATCCAACCCACCTTTGTAGCGTTTGGTCTCCAAATCGCTAATCAGCCTGTCGATACGAGCTTGCAAAGCATCCACACCGCAAGCGTCTGTCAGGATATAGGCATCGACATACTTCGCAGCCTCATCCAACGGTGCCTGCAAGGCTTCAACCTTCACAATAAGACCGTTATATACGTCATTATTGGTCACATATTCGTTATGTTCCGTCTTTCCGCTGACATAAGCATTATACATTGGAGTACCGAACTGTCCTAACTTCACATGCAACTCAGTCATGACATCACCATAAATATGACCCGTGTTATCAGCATACGTCTTTTCTGCTTCTGTCAACGTAGGCCGGGTTGCCTTGATATCATCAACGAATTTCTTTCCATCGACTCCTTCAAGATAAGCACCATTTTCATACCATTCTTCCAATTCTGCCAAATGGCTGTTGTATTGTTCAAGGGTATCGGTATGCAATGTCTCCCATTCGTACACTGCAGCAGGTTCTTTTCCATCCGCAATCCAAGCCTCAAAATTAGCGAAATCAGAGACGATGCCGTCCACTTTCGTGATATTGAACTGACCCGGAACGAAATCTTTGATAGCTTCTGCTTTTTCGAGAACAGCCTGAACGTTGGCAAACGCCTCATCAGCCGTAACATAATCGGCATCGACCAATTCTTGATAGGCAGCGTCATACAATCCCTGCGCAGTTGCATATTCACCGGCAAAGAACGTCTGCGTAGCACTTTGCACAGTTGCATCCATTGTATTCAATATCTGGTCTATCTTGCCTTCGTATGCCCGTACGTCGGCCTCATATTGTTTATCAGGGTCGAACAACATCTTGTCTGTATTTTGAGCCTCGCTAAAGGCAGCAAAAGCTTCGTTCTCGATGTTGTTGATTTCTTGAAGGTAGTTTTGGATACTTGTATTCGCTGTTTCTACCGCACTCTTAACGACATTAAGCAGTGCCGGAGTCTGTACCTTGCTAACCTGTCCTATCACATTCACAGCTTCGATGTAGCAATTACGCATATCCTCGACGGCACTGTTAAAGCTATTGTAACGGGTCTGGTTATCAGTTTTCACAGCATCCACGTAGCCCTGCTCACGACTTGCGCCGATCGTAACCACCTGCATTTTGATGGTTTGCAATACGCCATGTATGGTTCCATATTGTTCTTCGGATTTACCCTTCTCAAAAGCTGTGGCAATATCCTCCGCAACTTGATTTTCAAGTTTGCTCTTCTCCGCCTCTAATTGTTCGATAAAGGCTTTGGCTGCCGTAGTCGGGTCACCTACAGTCAATATGGTATACAAACTGTCCACGGAATTTTTCACAGTTGCGTATTCTGTATCCAGTGTGTTATCCACTTTGATATTTGTCTCAGCATCCTTAGATACCTGCTTTATCTTTTCACAAATATCAGTGTAGTCCTCTTTGAAGTTGTCTTCTCGCGTCTGGCAGCTTTCGGCACTATTGTCGTTGTAATGGCTCTTCCAAGCCGCATTCACGTTAGCCACCCAATTATCGAACTCTATCACATACGTGCCTTTCGGGTTGGTATTCTCGCCCAACAGGCCATTTACGTAATGGTTTTCACTATTGCCCAATGCCAAATTTGACAGTTCGCCCAATTCCGCTACTATCAAGTTGTGGATATCCGTCTTCTTGGTTTCTACAGCCAATCTTTCGTAAGCCGCCAAGTTCTTCCTGGCCACTTCCAATTCGGTCAATGTCGCTTTCACCTTGCCGTCAATAACCTTCATCGCCTCGTGAATAGCGGCACTGTCATTGTGCAATGTATCGCCCTTATACGCGTTGCCCATCGCCGTCTCCTGCTTACCAAGCTCCGTGGTATAACTGCCCTTCAGGTCATCAAAATGCTTTTTCGACACATCCTTGTCATCAATAGGAGTCCAATTCGCATCAATCTTACCGATATTTCCCGCAATACCATCAGCAACCTTCGTCAGACTTGCCTGTACGGAGTTGTTCTTGGCGTGAATTTCCTTCGCCTCACCGACCTCATCAATGAAGGCACTGACATCCTCAAGAAGTTTCGCCATCTCAGCACTGGCATCAGACAAGGCAGCCAAAGTTTCAGCCTGCTTATCCTCGCTTGTGTAGTCCAAATCAGTTACCGTTTCTTCTATTTTATCTACAGAGTTGTACAATACCGTCTGCTTTTCAAGCAAGTTCTTTGCAAAAGACCCGTAAATCTCCGCAGTCACCGAAAGTCCATCCAAATCATCATTTACAGATTTGATATCCGCAGTGATTTGATTCTTCAAACGGTTGATGGTAATTACGACTACTTGCTGGTCATACCATTCTTTGTGCTTATCGAAAGTTCCTACCAAGGTTTTCACCTCACCCGTGATACCTGTAGTTTCATTTCCCTTGGCATTGGTTGCCTCCGTCAAAACATTGTTCATGCCATTAGCATGCGTATCCCCATCGGCATCCTTGGCAGCCGCTGCGGCTTTCAAAGCTGTTTGAAGGTCGGACAATGTCTTGTTCATTTCGTCTAACTTGCCGCCATAAGTTGGTAAATCATCGATATTTTCGTCCGGTGTTTCCGTTCCGGTATAAACCGGTACATAACGTCCATCGCCATTCCCGACCTTGTCCGAAAGCTTTTTGATTTCTGCTTGAATATCGGCGATAGTCTTTGCAGCGTTGTCATAAACCTTCACGACGGCCTTGGCAGCATTCACATAGCCCTCGATTTTGCCCTTAAGAGATTCTATTTCAGTTTTCTTCGTATCTTTGTTATCGGCACAAGTCCCTTCATCAAAGCTTTTCTTTATATACGAAGAGAATGCATCTATCTCCTCTTGCAACTTCTTCTCATCGGTATCTTTATAGATGTCGCCCACCGACACGTCGCCATACTTCAGGGCATGCACTTCTGTCTTGGCCTTATCGAACGCAGCCGTTTGAACATCCAACACAGCGGTCAATTCCACTTTAGCCTGATAGTTCGGCAAAGATTGGTATTCTTTTTCAATGATGGTATTCAGGCTCTTTGTCACCGGTTCCTTAGCCTTCTCGTATGCACCTCCTTTTTGGGTATAAGCATCCAACGTATACTTCTTGTATTGATTTACAACCTCGGTTTCGATTGCTTTAAGATTGGCTTCGGCTTTTTCCAAATCGGACTTATACTTTTCGGAAACCACCGCATCTTTTTTCAATTCCGCAAGCAATGCCCATGGACTCTTGCCGTCTGTCCTTTCGGCAATCAAAGCCTTGTATATATTGTCATTGTTTTGGATGCTGTCCGTATAGAATTTACACACCTCGTCTGTTTTCTCGTACAAGCTGTCCAAAGCGTGCGTGTTAGCCTCATATCCCTCTTCTGCGGTCTGATGGTTCTCATTCGTTCCGTTTTTCCTCTCCACAGCTACAATGCCCAGGTTCACTTCGTTAAATGCATTGTGAGCCTCAGTACGCATCGTCTCATACAAGCCCGAGAAATCCTGAGGGTCTACCGCTACTTTCATGAAGGCCTGCAACTGTTCGTTATAATGAGCCTTAGTAGAGTTGATTTTCCCCAACACTTCGTCATAAGCCGTATGGTTCTTGTCGACATTCACCAACTTATCGGTGAATTTTTTTATAGCGTCCGATGCCTTTTTGGCAAATTCACTGTTGAATGCTGGCGTACATGCAGTAGCAGCAGTACCATTATCATAATAACCTTTAACTTCAACAAGGAAAGCATCGATTGTTTTCTTTGCAGCATTATATTCGCTCTGGGACAACACCTTGGCATAGTCCTGAGCACTTTGCTTACTGTTTACTCCGTCTGCATCACTCAAATTGCCAATATTTGTATCCCAAGCGCTTTTCAAAGCTGTATTTTGTTCTTCACCGACAGCCTTCGAAGCCGTATAAGCTCTCCAGTTGGCCAAATGCGCCTCGATATCCGTATCAAGTGCCTTGACCTCTGACATGAGTGTACTTCCTTCCACGCCATTGAGGTAAAACTTATACTCACCATACACCGTATAAGCAGCGAAATCACCGGCAGCATCATCTTTCACCCGATTGATTTTTACCGTTAAATCACTATACCGTTTATTAAATTCGGCATATTTATCCGCATCATCCTCTTGGCTCACTTTTGCAATAGCCTTCGAAGCTGCATTAAGCAATGTCCGTTGTGCTCCGGCAAAATCGAATACCAGTTCCAACTTGAAACCGCCAACCCGGAATTCCTTTCCCGTCTCGACAGCCTCAATGGCAAGAGTGACCTCGGATGCCGCAGTACCTTCCACTTTGAACTCGCCGTTTGTTAACGCCTTGCCGTTCACCAAGAACTTAGCATTCATCAAGGTAGTAGCCGACAACTTGTATGTACCAGGTAAAAGGGAACCCAAAGACTGAGAAATCGTGGTACCATTTGGAGATGTCAACACACCGTTCACCAACGATGGTTTTTCCGCTCCCACCCATTGATCCACTTCTGTCTTAATCTGATCCAAATTTGCATTGGCATAGGCTGCCATAGAAGCAGATGTCATTGCAAGAACAGAAACCAGTGTCTTCTTTTTCATACTTTTAATGTTTTAAATTCTATAAATTATTAAAGTCTCTTTTAAGCCATTCGAATGCCTTTACCTTTATATAAATAGGAATAGCACCCACCTAATTTTTGTGGGGTAAAATTACTTACTATCTATAAACGGCGTGCAAACTTAAAAGGTGTTATTCGTGAACCATGCCATTCTTTTCGTGAAAAAGCAAAAACAGAATGACGGTACAATCTGCGCCAAACGATTTTCCGTTCTGCTGCAAACGATTTTCGGACGTACTGGCATACGCTTTACGGACCCTTCCATGCTGAAAACCGGATAAAGGGAAAGCATGGGGGCCGTTGGGGCGCTCCCTGCCTGAGGCATTCGCACGGTTGCAGCGGTTGGAACCCGGGGCGATGGCAGGCGTGACGCTGCCGAAACTGGCCCAAGTCCTCATGGCCACAGGAGTACAGAAGGGGCACACACATTACGGCAACCGATACCGCGTGGCGGAAATATAAGATGGGATAATGGATTTATGGGAATAATTTAATATCTTTGTCGGGTATGACATGATTAAATGACTGTAGCCATGGGAACGGAAGGTATAATAGACAGGTATGTCAATTTTTACACGGATTTTGCATTTAAGAAGCTTTTCGGGACAGAAATGAACAAGGATTTGCTCATCAGTTTCCTAAACGCCCTGTTGCAGGGGCGTGAGGTCGTATTGGATGTCAATTATCTGAATACGGAACACCTCGGTACACAGGAGTATGACCGCCGTGCCGTGTTCGACGTGTATTGCAAAAACGACAAGGGCGAGGTTTTCTTGGTGGAGATGCAGAAGGGCGAACAGCAGTTCTTCAAGGACCGCAGCATTTATTATTCGACCTTTGCCATCAGGGAACAGGCTCCACGTGGCGAGTGGAACTATGAGCTGAAGGGGGTGTACACCATCGGCATCCTGAATTTTTGTTTCGACAAGGAGAGGGAGGGGAACTATTACCACGAGGTGAAGCTGATGGACACGGCCACGAAGGAGGTTTTCTATGACAAGTTGGTGTTCATCTACTTGGAGATGCCTAAGTTCACGAAGCAGGAAAATGAGCTTGAATCGTTGTTTGACAAATGGCTTTATGTCATCCGCAATCTGGCAGCATTGATGGAGCGTCCCCGTGTGTTGCAGGAGAAAGTCTTTGCGCATTTGTTCGAGGCGGCTGAAATCGCCAAGTTCTCAAGGGTCGAACGTTATGAATACGAGGAAAGCCTGAAGGCTTACCGGGATTGGTTCAGCGTAATGGCGACAGCAGAGTTGCGCGGAGAAGAACGCGGAAAAGAGAAGGGATTAAAGGAAGGTTTGGAGAAAGGTCGTATTGAGGAACGGTTGCGGAATGCAAGAGGTTTGAAGGCAAGGGGGGTGGACGCGGAAATCATTGCTCAGGTAACGGGGCTTTCTGTAGATGATATCTTAGGCTTGTAGAACAGTCTTACGTTCCATTTGATGTTGGCATAAGACTTTGGATTTTTAGCTTTTGCAGTGTCAGCCAAACGATTTTCCGTTCTGCTGCAAACGATTTTTCAATCTGCTGAGAACGATTTTCGGACGTACTGACATCCGTCTTACGGGCTTTGCCATGCTGAAAACCGGATAAAAAGAAGGTATGGAGGTGTCCCTGATTTGTATTCTCCCTACCTCACCTATAGCAGACAGTTTTTCGCCCGAAAAGGTTCGCATCCTTCAGACCTCCTCTGTACCAACACTTTAAGGTGAACTTTCTACCGTCCTATCCTTCACCGAAATTTCACCGGAAAACGAGTTGTCCGCATGAAACTGTTTTTAATAAAATAGCATTCGGATTGGTTTTCAACACATTACGGTGAAGGGTCTGACACGGGAGCTTTCATATTGCATCTTCGCGGACAGATAATAGACTCAAAGCACACCGGTCTGCCACGAAACGTGACCTGAACGCCATCTGCCTTGAAGAACGCACCGCCACGGCATCGACCGCTGGAACTGCGACAACGTGGCACGATATTATAAAACAGTTTCAGCTTTGCGTCGTCGTAATCTGCGGTTTTCCGCTGATATCCTCCATCAACATGCGAAGCACAGGCTTAGGCAGGCGAAGCGTGTAGTTCGTACCGTGGTCGTCGGCCAACACCGCCACCTGCTTCACCGCGTTGACATGGAAGACCCGCCGGATGTTGACGATATATTTACGTCCCAAGCGCAGGAACGCATCACCGGCCCTCCCCTTGTTCGAGAGAGCGGCTTCTACTTTGGCAAGGCCGAAAGGAATCATGAAATGTGTCCCCGAAGAGTAATAGACATGAGTGTAATGGTCGTCGGCCTCAAAATACAACATCCGGTCGAGATCCACGACATAGAGTTCACCATACACACTGAAGCATAGTTTGTTTTCCATCTGCACAACCCCGCCGCACTGTCATCCTGCGGCTTCGTGCCCGTGTCTTCCTCTCAGGCACCGGTTAATTTTTAAACGACATAATTCCGGGCACATACGAAAAAAGCGTGGAAAACCCGCCCGTTGCTGTTCCACACACTGAGGCCCTCGCATTGCCCATACCAGTAGAACAACAACGCACAGTCCCACGCCGATATGAACAACACCCACCTTTATGGCATCGTATGTGGTGTGCCACAAAAGTGGCACACTCACCAACGGCAATAAAGGCATGCGTTCCTGTACACACCCCATGGGCATCTGCCGCTGCCATGTCCTGACTGATACTTCGAATTTGCGAGATTCCAGTGTGTCAAGAACAAAGCGCCTAAGCAAACGCCTTCTCAATATATGCACACCCCCACCGCTGTTTTCCGGCTAAATTACCTTACAACTTTTTTCCGTGTCTCCACATGAAAAATCCCTTCTCGGCGTGGAATGTAAATGCAAAGATAGGAATAAATATGATAAAACCCGAAACATCCGGAAACAAACCGATGCTTCATGACATAAAAAATAAAATCGTTCAAAAACGGTGTGCCCGTAAACGCGAACAGGATACAAGGCTTCCACAGAGCGTAAAACCGCCGGCCAACCACATGGCAGCATGGGGCGCACGGTCTCCGTTGAGATAAAAAAGCAAAGCTACCAAGGCTGCTCCCGTGGTCTGTCCTACCAAACGTGCCGTGGCCTGCATCCCGCTCGCCCCACCGGTCCGATATGACGGTGCGGAACTCAGCAACAAATGGTTGTTGGGCGATTGGAACAGTCCGAAACCGAACCCGCAGAGCATCAAACGCGCCACCAGTCCGCCATAACCCACCGACGGCGACACATCAGCCAGCAAGAAGCACCCGACACTCATCAACAGTAGTCCGACACCTCCCAACAGCCCCGGATGGATTTTCGTAGCCAACGTGCCGGCCAAAGGACCGGCCACCACAATCACCAAAGGCCAGGCGGTCATCAACAGCCCCGTCTCTGCCGCGTTCATCCCGAACGTGAGATGAAACATAAAAGGTAAGGCCACCATGCCTAACATTTGCGAAGTGAAGGAAAGGATACTGGTCAGCACGGACAAAGAAAACACGGGTATGCGAAGCAAATCGAAAGGCAGCATCGGATAGGGCTGGCGCAACTGACGACGCACGAAAACGGTCCCTATCCCGGCTAAAAGGACAACTCCGGCCACAATCCAACGAAAGGACAGCCCGTGGGAAAAGGCTTCCACACAACCTATGAACAGACCGAACGTAAGAGCGTTCAGCACTGCCGAAGGGAAATCGAACCGTCGCCCTTCGACGCGCGTCGGATTCCCCGGCAAGTATCTACGGGCTAAAAAGAATGTCAGTACGCCGAACGGCAAATTCACGGCAAACAGCCATGGCCAGGAGGCCACGGATAAAATCGCACCGGATATCGTAGGTCCGGCCACGGAAGCCAGAGCCACGACCGTAGCATTCAGTCCGAAACCTTTGGCCAGATGGCGTTTCGGATAAATCAGGCGCACCAAAGAGCCATTCACGCTCATCACCATGGCTGCCCCCACGCCTTGCAACATGCGTGAAAGAACCAGCAGGACAAACGAACCGGACAAGGCACAACACAGCGAACCGACGGTAAAGAAAACCATTCCCCACAGATAGGTACGTTTGAATCCGAACAACTCGCCCAACGCGGAACAGGGCAACAGGGTCATGACGACCACCAACTGGAAAGCATTGACTATCCAAATGGAATCAGAGGAAGAGATTTGCAACTGACGCGCAATCGTGGGCAAGGCCACGTTGCATATCGTGCCGTCGATGACCGAAAGGAACAACCCAGAAAAAATAGCCACCATGGCATAATAGATTTGCGGACGGTGAAGCCCGTCCCAATCCATATTCCCCACCACGTGTACAGCCGAAGGTTCCCGTCTGTCTTGTGCCATCTTTCTTATTGTGTTGAAAAAGCCGTCCTGCCCATGGCAAAACGGCTCATACATGATGATATATCCAATTACTTCTTGACTTCCACGATTTTTGTCGGTGCCTGTTCCGCATTCCGGCGGCCGGTCTCTTCCACCACACGGCGGGCAAAGGCCATGAACGCCTGTCCCGTCTGGCTCCCGTCGTTCAAGACTTCGGGCGTACCGTTGTCACCGTTCTCGCAAATGCTCTGCACGATGGGAATCTGTCCCAGCAAAGGCACATGCATCTCTTCGGCAAGGCGCTTCACCCCTTCTTTCCCGAACAGGTAGTATTTGTTTTGCGGCAATTCGGCAGGAGTGAACCATGCCATGTTTTCCACCAGCCCGAGAATGGGGACATTCACTTTCTCGTTCTGGTACATGTTGATGCCTTTGCGTGCATCGGCCAACGCCACTTTCTGCGGCGTGCTGACAATGACGGCACCGGTAATAGGCAAGGTCTGCACCAACGTGAGATGGATATCGCTCGTACCCGGAGGCGTGTCGAGGATGAAGTAATCCAAGTCGCCCCAGTTTGCATCGCCTATCAACTGCTTCAGCGCGTTGCAGGCCATCGCCCCACGCCACAAAGTGGCCTGGTCGGGATCGACAAAGAAACCGATAGACAGCATCTTGATGCCGTAACTCTCCACCGGCACAATCAAATCACGGCCGTCCACCGATTCGGCATAAGGATGCGCATCCTCTACATGGAACATCTTGGGCATGCTCGGTCCGAACACGTCGGCATCCAACAAGCCGACTTTGTAGCCCAACTTGGACAACCCCACAGCCAGGTTGGCCGCTACCGTAGATTTCCCCACACCGCCTTTGCCGGACGACACGGCGATAATATTCTTCACACCGGGCAACAGTTGCCCCACCTCCGGACGAGGAGCCTGCAAGGTTTTGGTGTGTATCTCCACTTCCACCTCCTTGCCCACGTAGGCATGGATGGCAGCCTCGGAAGCTTTCACGAGCGACTTGAGGAAAGGATTCGTCGGCTTGTCGAAAATCAACGAAAAACTGACATGCAGCCCGCTGATACGCAGATCGTCTTCCACCATCCCCGCCTCTACGATGTTCTTTCCAGTACCGGGATAACGCACGGTAGCCAGTGCGTCCATAATCAATTTGGGATATATTTCCATAAGTTCGGTATTTTAGTTCGTTCTTTCATTTAGCCGTCGACAATCCGCTGCGCTTGCTGCGGTTGTAACTCCGGTATTCATCCAATTCTATCTCCACTTCCGGCTCCGCCAGTTCTCCGGCTTGCGGCAAGAGGAAACGCATGTATTTGATATCCAGTCCGCGGTCGAGCCATTGCTGTTCGTAATACGTCCGGATGTTCAGGATACGGGCTTCTTCGGTGTCCGGATGCTCAGCCCACGTACTGTGATACAAGTCGCGGGTGGAAAACTCCAAGGGCAAACCGTTCCTCTCCACCATATACTCCGTATAAGTGAAAAGGAAATTGGAATCGGTTTTCAAGTGAATCCGTCCACGGTCTTGCAGGAAACGGCGGTAACGCGTCATGAAAAAAGTGGAAGTCAGACGTTTGGTCACCTTCTTCATCTGCGGGTCGCTGAACGTCAGCCAAATCTCGGCCACTTCGCCTTCGGCAAAGAAACGGTCGATAATCTCTATGTTCGTGCGCAGGAACGCCACGTTGGACAAGCCTTCGCGCAACGCCCCCGTGGCCCCCGTCCACATACGGGCACCCTTGATGTCCACCCCGATAAAGTTCTTGTCGGGATACAAACGGGCCAACCCCACGGTATATTCACCCCGTCCGCACCCGAGTTCCAACACAATAGGATGGTCGTTCCGGAAAAAATCTTCATGCCAACGTCCTTTCATATCGAAAGGCACTTCATCCACGACCGAATAAGGGTATTCAAACACATGAGGGTAACTGGCCATGTCGGCAAACTTTGCTAATTTTCCTTTTCCCATTCCTTATATTGTTTATTCCACATACGTCAAATCTTTTTTGATTACCTCCTGTTGAATATCAACTCCAACCCATAACGCCCATAACGGACAAACTTTTGGTCAGAACTTACAAGCGGAATACGGTCGCATATAGCTTGCGCTATAATTAAACGATCGTTAGGGTCACGATGGTCTTCATACAATGGAAGTTCCACAAGTCTCCTAATATGCTTTTCACTTACGGGCATCATCTTTATCCCATAATCCTCCAATACCTGCAAAGCCTCAGCAGCCGCCTTACCCACGTCACGACAATCAGGACGGCGTAACTTTCCGATTTGAACCAAATGGACCAACTCTTGAAAGCACACCGCACTGGACAATAGCACGACCTCATAATCTTGCAAAAGCTCCATCACATCCCTACTTATCGACTCCCCTTTGTCTTGTCCAACTAAAAAAGCCAATATGTTCGTGTCCAGATAAACCCTCATCTAAGAATGTATTTCAAATCTTTCTCATCAAACAAAAACGGAGTTTTACCGCCCTTGTTAAGCAATTCACCAAGCTTATTGAGTTTCCTGCCTTTTGAACTTTTTATTTTTTCCAACAAAGACAATACCTGCCGGCTGTTGGTTTCCATTGTTCCAATTCCTTCCATAGTCATATCATTTATAGGCCGAAGCCCATTTCAATCTTCACCCTTGTTTTGCCGATTCTAATCAGAATCTAATCCTTACCCGTAGGTTTCCGTCACAAAGGTAGGCAATATCAGAAGAATAAAAAAGCCGCCGACAAACTTTTCCTCTTGCCGGCAGCTCAAAATTATGAATTCTAAATACACTCAGATATTATCAGCCGCCCGACGTATACGGTCAGCCAAATCACATAAAGCCCCTTTCATCTGCTCTGCTTCATGCGGAGTAAAACCACCCGTTCCGCCATTACCATCTATACCATCCATCTTATGATAAAGCCATGACACTGATTTATCAAAGTATGTACGCGACAAGTCTCGCCATGATACAGCAAACAGGATGTCGCCTAAACGTTGCTTCATGTCCGTTATCTTCTCCATCTCTTTTTCTATCTTTCGAGGTTCTCTTTATTCCCCTTGCGCCTGAGCCGCTTCGTACTCGGCTTTCACGTCTTCATAGAAGTGCGCTAAAGCTGATTGCATGTAAGGGACAAACCACAAGAGGCCGATGCCCAACGTCAAGATGCAAAGTAACCCCCAACCAATGAAGGTCAAGTACAAATAAAACAGGTCGAACTTATGACCGTCCATCATCTTCATGCTTTTTTCAATGGCACCATTGAATTTCAATTCGGGATTATCCCGCAAGACAAAAGCCGTCATGGCATAAGAAAAAGACTTGATGATGCCCGGCACGATAAGCAACAAGGTCCAAAGAAACGTATAGATACCGGTGAGTATCATCGTCCCGGCCACACGGGTGTAATCGCGAAACCCCTCGAATAACTGCCCGACCTTATACTCGTCGCCACTACGCAAATTGTCGAGGAACAGCACAGACATACTCCAACCAAGAGGCATCAGCACCAACTGTATAATGGAACCTACTCCATCATAAACTTTTAAGTCGATACCGGCCGGTAACACTCCCATAACCGCCAGATAAACCAACGTAACCATAACCGCGCCGCCCCATTTTCCAGAGAGCGACGCCCGGGCTGCAGCCCGCATTTCACTTGCACTTCTAATCATGATAATAGATTTTTTAATGAATGAATCACTCCATCACCACCGTAGTCCATCCGTGCACATCGGGTTCGATGCCGTACTGGATATTACGCAGGTGATGATATAATTGAGTACAAACCGGTCCCGGCTTGCCGTCTTTGCTGATAATATAGCTCTTCTTGTTTTCCAAATCATCGATACGCTCGATGGGGCTGATGACCGCAGCCGTCCCGCATGCCCCGGCCTCTTCGAAAGTGGCCAGTTCTTCTTCCGGAATCTGGCGGCGTTCCACCGTCATGCCCATGTCTTCGGCCAACTGCATCAGGCTCTTGTTGGTGATGGAAGGCAGGATGGACGTGGACTTCGGCGTGACATACGTATTGTTTTTGATGCCGAAGAAATTGGCAGCCCCGCATTCGTCGATGTATTTCTTTTCTTTCGCATCGAGGTAAAACTCGCAGGAGTACCCCAAATCGTGTGCCATCTTGTTCGCTTTCAAGCTCGCCGCATAGTTGCCGCCCACTTTATAGATACCCGTTCCCAACGGTGCGGAACGGTCGAACTCGCGGATAATCACGTACGGATTGGTGGCAAAGCCTCCCTTGAAGTACGGCCCTACCGGCGTGACGAAAATCACGAAGAGGTATTCGTTGGCCGGATGCACGCCCACTTGGGCTCCCGTACCGATAAGCAGCGGACGGATGTACAACGTGGCCCCGCTCTCGTACGGCGGGATAAAACGCTCGTTGAGCCGTACCACCTTCTTGACCATTTCTTCAAAACGTTCCGTAGGCAGTTCGGGCATCAGTATGCCGCGGCACGTGCTCTGCAAACGCTTGGCATTCTCGTCCATGCGGAACACGCGCACCTTGCCGTCCGGACAACGGTAAGCCTTCAGCCCCTCGAAAGCTTCCTGCCCGTAGTGCAGGCAAGTAGCCGCCATGTGGATATTGAGGGTCTCCTCCGAACAAACTTCAATCTCTCCCCACTTTCCGTCACGATAATAGCAACGTACGTTATAGTCTGTCTTCATATAGCCGAAAGACAGGTTCGCCCAATCGATTTCTTTCATCTTTTCCGTTTTTAAATTTCATTCTGAAAGACAAAATTACAGAATTTTATTATTTTAAAGGCGTTTTCCGCAAAGAATTTATCATTTAACAAGAAAAACGCCCTACGCCGGACGAAGCCGGAACTGTCTCAGGCCTCTTTTTCGCCCGTTTCCAGTATTTTCTTGATTTCTTCGTCCGTCGCATAAAGCTTCTCGCGGCAGAATGCCACCAAGCGCTGCGCTTCCTTCAGCTCCCCGGCCAACCGGTCGATGCCGGTTTCGTTGGCCTCTATCCGGCGCACCAATTCTTCCAAGCGCGCCATGGCTTCCTCGTATGACAAGTTTTCTTTCTTCATATACCTTATCTTATTGTACGACTGAGCGGATCTCACCTTCCGCCAAACAGGTCGTGATTTCTTCTCCTCCTTTCAGTTCCGAAGCTTTCCGCACCAACTTTCCACCGCAAAACGTCATGCTGTATCCCCTTTTAAGCAACAAGACGGGGTCGGCAGCCTCGCATTTCTGTTGCAGGAGCTGCAAGCGGAATCGCTCGCGCTCCATGCGCACGGGAATGCCGCGCCCTATCCGCCCGGCATACAGGTCGAGGCGATGGCGTTCGTCGGAAAGGCGTTGCCGTCCGGCATGGAACAGGCGTGCGGCCATCTGCTCCAACCTGCGCTCCCCACGGGTACGCACCTGCAAGGCTGCCGCCGACAATCGGGCGGACAAACGCTCCACGCGCAAACGCTCACCCTCCATGCGCCCCTTGGCCTGCTGTTGGATTTCGCGTGCCACAGCCTCCAGACGCGAGGCCGCCTCCAACTGGTGATGGATGAGAAAAGCCGCAGCAGCCGTAGGGGTCTTCACCCGCGTATGGGCCACGAGGTCTATCACCGTATCGTCACGTTCATGCCCGATGCCGGTTATCACCGGTAAAGGAAACTGTGCACAAGCCGCTGCCAGCAAATAGGTGTCGAAGCCGGACAAGTCACTGGTTGCTCCTCCGCCCCGGATAATCACCACGGCATCCCAGTCGTCCTGCCGGGCCATAACAGCATCCAACGCCGCCAGCACCGATGATTCCACATGTTCGCCCTGCATCACGGCAGGGAAAAGCCGGACGGTGAAACGCAGGCGATAGTCATTGCGGAGCAACTGGTTGCAGAAATCACCGTAACCGGCGGCTGTGGCCGACGAAATGACGGCTATACGGTTGGCCGACAACGGCAAAGACAATTCCTTATTGTCGTTCAGAATGCCGTCCGCCTCCAAACGTGCCAGAATCTCCCTGCGCAAACGCGCCATGTCGCCCAACGTATAGGCCGGATCGATGTCCGTCACGGTCAGCGAATAGCCATAAAGTTCATGAAAGGTGACCCCGACCTTGACCAAAACCTTCAGTCCCGGCGATAAAGTCCGCCCCGTCTCCCGTTCGAACATGGGTTTCAGCAGACGGTACATCCCAGCCCAAATCACACCGCGAGCTTTGGCCACCAAGTCACGGCCGTTCACGGACTTCTGCACGAACTCCAGATAACAATGGCCGTTGTAAGCCTCGCGTACCTCGCTCAGTTCGGCCTGCAACCAATATTCGGCCTGCAACGTACGTTCCAGCGTACCGCGCACCAGCCCATTCAATTCATATAGTGTCAATGCCTCCATCTCAGTCTTCCAAATAAGCTTGCAGCCCCCGTTGCGAACCGATGTAGGCACCGCCTGCCATCTTGTCACCGACGTAGAACACGGCAGACTGGCCGGGTGTCACAGCCGAAGCCTTCTCCTTGAAACGCACCAACCACAAATCCTCGCCGCCTCCTTCTTCCGGGAACCGGTTTTTCACTTGGCGTACACTGCACGGTATCGGGCGGCTGCGATAACGGATACGCACGGAAAGCTGCCCGTCGACCCAATCGGCCTCGGACGAGATGCGCCCCCCGCAAACCAACATGGCACACGCCTCAAGATTTTCCGCATCACCCAGCATCACCGTATTCTTCCGGGCATTCAGCCTCAACACGTAGGCCGGCTTGCCCAAGGCAATGCCCAACCCCTTACGCTGCCCCACCGTGAAATACGGAAAACCGCAGTGTGTACCGATCACGCGCCCCTGTACGTCGACAAACTTGCCTTCGCCCACGCGCCGATCCAAATCGGGCACTTGCTCCCGTAGGAACTCACGGTAATCCTTGTCTATGAAACAGACCTCCATCGACTCTCCGCCGCGGGCTTTCATCTCAAATCCCTTCCGTGCCAGATAGCCCCGCACGTCTTCCTTCCGCAGTGCACCCAAAGGGAAAATACAGCGCGACAACACGTCCTGCCCCAGTCGCCAAAGGAAATAGGACTGGTCTTTCTTCCCGTCCACACCGCAATACAATCCGTAACGGCCGCCTTCTTCCTTCACCCTCACATAGTGTCCCGTGGCAATATAATCGCAACCCAACTTATCCGCCCACTCCGCCAACACGCGGAACTTGAACGCAGGATTGCACATCACACAGGGATTCGGCGTACGCCCGGCAAGATATTCATCCACAAAATTACGGACCACGATGTCCTTAAAGGCCGTCCGCTCGTCGGCTACGTAATGGGCGATACCCAAACGGGCGGCCAAAGCCCGGGCATCTTGTATGAAATCGGGATATTCTTGTCCCGTATCGGCAAACTGGCGCGGCAGATCCCACACGCGCATCGTCACGCCCACCACTTCGTAGCCTTCGTCCAACAACATCAGGCACACCGCCGAACTGTCAATGCCACCCGACATGCCGACCAATACCTTCTTTCTTTCATGTTCCATATCTGTTAGCGTGAAAGTCCTTTTACACAAAAGTACGAAGAAAAAAATAAAGTAAAGGAAAAACCAAGAATTATTTCTGCGTCCTCCGACGTACTGTGAGGATTTTTTACACCTCCGGAGGAATCCGAATCATTCTGCAGAGAACGGAAAATCAATCTCAGCCAAACGAAAAATCAATCTCTTGAGATTGATTTTCAAATCTGCGGAAGATAAAAAGAGGAACAAATAGGATTTATAAGTCTTTCATTTATTAGCACTTACGCCCCATAAGCAGAAAGATAATACAAAAAGGCTGCCCGTAAATATAATTCAAGAGGACAACTCCACCGAAGGGCTGACAATCACATATCCTTCCGCGTCTCT